>UMDQ01047839.1_pt1 | contig 19300 bp, 18 predicted proteins | sample 1964531 | NCBI WGS metagenome assembly UMDQ01 (sample SAMEA4835998, study PRJEB28245) | human gut metagenome | biome: gut microbiome; material: fecal sample | place: Denmark | collected 2008
GCCGACCCGTCCTGCCTCGCCATGACCACCGAGAGCCTGACCCGGGAATACCCGCTGTATACTCCCAGCCTGCTCAATCTGGTCAAGACCAGCGAGACCCGCGCCCGGGAACTGACCGGAGAGGACCGCACTTAAGTCTCTGTGAAACTAGTGTAAATTCTGCCGTTTTTTGCTTGCATCTGCGTGCAAAAGATGTTATAAACAAGATAGAACATTTTCATCGTACTTCATAATAAAGCGAATTCAAGGAGGGACACATCCATGTCCAATAAAATTTCCCGCCGCACCTTCCTCAAGTGTACCGGTGTCTCCGCAGCAGCTCTGGGCGCTGCTGCCATGCTGGGCGGCTGCGGTTCCAGCACCAGCAACGCCATCGAAGTCAAGGTCGGCGACAAGGTCAGCAACTGGAACAATCTGGGCGTCCAGCTCACCAGCGTCTTTACCATGGCCAACACTCCCGACCTGCCCGACCACGAGTATGTCGCTGTGCTCGTCACCGCTGTGAACCGCTCCGGCGCTACCACGTTTGAGATCGGCGCACAGAACCTCGCCGAACTGGATGCCGCCTATCCGCTGGACGATGAGGCCACCAAGCTTGATGTCGCCCGTCAGTACTTCCACGCTCTGGCCGCCTCCACCACCGATTTCACCGCTGTCTGCGACGGCGCTGAGGCCGAGGTCGGCGCTTACATCCAGCTCTATGATGCCGCCGCTCAGAGCTTCTCCGAGTCCACCAATCTGCCCCCGCAGGGCGCAGGCTACATCCAGCTGATCTGCTGCGTCCCCACCGGCTGGCAGAAGCTGAGCGTCACCTTCACCCCGACCTTCGTGGCAAACAAGAGCCTCACCTTCTCTCTGAACTCTTCTGACCTGACGCAGGTCTAAGGCATTTTTCTGAGACGAAATTCCGTCATAAAGGGCAGAGCTTCCCCACAAAATTTTTGTGAAAAGCATTGACATCTGCTCATTTTTCGCCTATTGTATAGGCAGGCACCCTTTGGGGTCATTACAATGAATTTATGTGTTTCTACATAAAAGGAGGAACGATCATGTCCTTAGAATTCAACCGCCGCTCTTTCCTGAAGTACAGCGCCGCCGCTGCCGTGGCTGTGGCTGGTTCCAGCCTGCTCGTTGGCTGTGGTGAGGATGAGTATCAGAAGACCGGTAAAATCGGCAGCACCCTGAAGCTGATGGGCACCTTCAAGACCTATAAGAGCACGGACGAGCCCACCAAGGCACCTGCTTATGATAGCACCGCTTCCAAATTCACTTGCACCGTCAACATCAAGTGTACCACCAAAAAGGTTCCTCTGTATGTGACCAATGAGTGCTTTGAACTTACCGTCACCCACAATGATCCCAACACCAACCGTACGACCGAAACGAATTCCACTAAGCGGCATATCACGGTCGATCCGGAAGAATATGACCTGAAAGAGAGCGAGGAGGCAAAGGACTTCAAGCTCACCATTAGTAATGTCACCATTGCAGATGGCGACAAGGTCGAGCTGAAGTACTGGCCCCGCATTCAGGCCAGCAGCGGCAACAGCGGCTACACCCGTGCTTTCTGCACCTGGAAGATGACTGCCAAGAAGGACGCCACTACCGGTAAAATCACTCTCGTGTGATTCCTTTTCTGCACTCTGCGCCCAAGGCTCACGCCTTGGGCGTTTTTATTTGCACCTCTCCGTCATTCTGCCAAAACGCAAGCAAGGATTTTTAGTGGTTTTGTGTCTTGTGCATAAGGTGTCTTTCCTGCTACAATAGGGACATACCAACCGGGGAGCGCAGCGGCCGGGCAAGTGCCGCCGCGCGGTTTTGTTTTTCGGGATGGGCGTCCTGCCTGATTTCACAAGAACAGGAGTGTGCAGTTATGATCAATATGGTAAAGCTTCCCACCAACAAGAGCAGTCTGTTCCTGCGCGTGGCAAAGGGCCACTTCGCCACCAGCCACAGCCACATCAACTACTACATCGACGTCACCACCCAGAAAGCCCGCCTCTCGGAGGCGAAGGCTGTCGCCAAGGAGCTGGTGGCCGCCTATCAGCACAGCACCATCGTGGACACCGTGCTCTGTCTGGACGGTACACAGGTCATCGGCACCTGTCTGGCCAACGAGCTGACCAAAGACGGCTTTGCCAACATGAATGCCCACCAGACGATTTACGTCATCACCCCCGAGTACACCAGCGGCAGCCAGATCATCCTCCGCGACAATCTCGCCCCGATGGTCAAGGGCAAGCACGTCCTCATCCTGTCGGCCTCCATCACCACCGGCTACACCGTGCAGGCGGCCATCGAGGCGGTCAACTACTACGGCGGCACCGTGGCGGGCCTGTCGGCCATCTTCGCCACTACCCACGAGTGTCTGGGCATCCCGGTCACCTCCATCTTCGACCCCTCCAGCCTGCCCGACTACGCCAGCTTCGACAGCCGCGACTGCCCCATGTGCAAGGCGGGCCAGCACATCGACGCGCTGGTGAACAGCTTCGGCTATTCGGCCCTCTGAATCTGAAATTTTCCTTCCTCTTTCTCCCCGCTGTGCAGCTGCATGGCGGGGAGCTCTATTATAAAAAAGAGCCGTCAAAGGCATTTTATTGCCCTTGACAGCCATTTAAAAAATGATTATACTACAAATAAGAAAGGCGCTGGCCTGCAAACGGCTTGCTCCTTACCTTAGTGGATCAAGAAAAAATGACCGCACAGATGTAGAGAGTCAGGCGGTCATTTTTTCTTGTCTTTATCATTACTGTGAGAAACAGTCCATGTGATTTGAAACGTCTCAAAAATTGCTCCGCCGAGAAGCGAGAGCAGTAATACGACCTGTTCAAACGTCATGGTGCATCCCCCCTTTCCGCCCTTGAGCGTGCAGGGGAGCGAGAATCCAAGAAAATCGCCTTGCCCGGCGCACTCAGGTGCCGGTAAGGAGAAAGCCGCCTGCGTTTGTGGCACAGCGCCCCGCCGCCAAAAGCGGCAGTTTCATGATAACATATTTTCTGACAAAAAACAACAAGGCTTTGCGAACGCAAGGCCTCGTTGTTTTTATTTTTTCATCTTCGGAAACACGAAGGAATTATGCCGGTATGCTATAAGCAGTTCTATGGTCATGAAGCACCAGATGACCGGCTCGCAGAGGATGACCGCGTTATACTCAAAGCGGGGGATGAAGAGCAGGACGAAGACGATCTTGCCCAGAAACTCGATGACGCTGGACAGCAGGGGCAGCACCTTCTCGCCCATGCTCTGCAGAGCGTAGCGGGTGGAGAGCAGCATTCCCAGCACGGCGTAGAAGGGTGCATTCCAGACCAGATACCGTGCGCCGTTTTCCAGCACCACCGGCTCCGAAGAGCCGGACACCAGCTTTACCATCCACTCCGCACCCACACTCATAAGCAGGATAGCCGTCACAGCCACCACGACACCGTAGAGATAGATGTCCCGCATTCCACGGCGGACGCGGTCGGGATGGTTCGCGCCGTAGTTCTGGGAGACGTAGGTCGAGCAGGCAGAGGCCATCGCCGTCAGGGGCATATCCGTGAACGCAAAGAGCTTTCGGGCCGCGGTGTGGCCCGCGATGACCAGCGTACCGAGGCCGTTGATGCCGTACTGCAAAACGACAGAGCCCGCCGAGACGATGCTGCTCATGAGGCCCATGGAGATGCTCTGGCTGAACAGCTCCCAATAGAGGCGGCTCTCCACATGGAAGTGCTTTTTCTCAGGCAGGAGCAGCCGGGCGCTGCGGAAGACATACAGGATGCAGAGCGCCACCGACACGCCCTGAGAGATGACCGTCGCCACACCGGCACCGGCCACGCCCATGCCCAGCGCAGCGATGAACCAGAGGTCGAGAATGACGTTGAGCACCGACGAGAGGATGAGGAAGACCAGCGGCATGAAGCTGTTGCCGATGGCCCGCAGCAGGCCGGCGCAGAGGTTATAGGCAAACATGACGATGACGCCGAAGTCGATGATGATGATATAGCCGTAGGCGTCCTCTAAAATTTCCGCCGGGGTGTCCAGCAGTTCCAGCAGCGGATGCAGGCCCACCGCACCCGCCAGCGTGATGACCGCCGACGCGATGATGCCGATCACGATGGAACCCGCCACGGTCTGTTTGAGCTGGTCATCGTCTCCGGCCCCGTAGGCGCGCGCTGCGACGATGGCGAGGCCGTTGCCGATACCGATGCCAAATCCAACCAGAAGCTCGTAGATGGCCCCGCAGGCGCCAATGGCGGCAAGGGCGGTATCGCCCAGCACATTGCCGACGATCATGGTATCCACGGTATTATAGAGCTGCTGGAAGAGGCACGACACCAGAATGGGCAGCATAAAGATGAACAGGCTCTTGAAGATGGGGCCGTTCATCAAATCGACATTCCGGTTGAAGAATGATTTTTTCGCGGGGGACTGGGTCATAAGCGTTCCTCCATAGTCACAAAAAGGAGCTGCTGTACAGGTACAACCTCTCAGGCAGCGCGTCAGCGCTGACGGAGAGGTTGATTCCGCTGTACAACAGCCCTTTTCAATATTTTCAGATCGTTACAGCTCCTGCGTCTCGAAGCCGTTGACGGTCAGCACTTCCACGCTCTTGAAGCCTGCGGCCTTGACGGCGGCAGCAGCCTCGTCGAAGCCGAAGGTCAGGCTGTCCACATCGTGGGCGTCGGAGGTGATGATGACCTTGCCGCCCATCTTCTGCCACTCGCCCAGAAGCCACGGGCCGGGGTAGAAGTCCTTGCGGTAGCCGCGGTAGACGCCGCCGGTGCTCACTTCCAGCAGGCAGCCGTGCTCTTTGGCAGCATTCAGCGCCTTGAGGGCTGCGGCCTTATAGCGGGGCGACTCCTCGTCGAAGAACTCACCGGCAGCGTTCAGCTTCTTGATGAGGTCGATGTGGGCGAGGATGTCGGGGCCCATGGCCGCCACCTTCTCCACCTCGGCGAAGTATGCTTCCACAGCGGCCAGCGGGTCGCCGTCGAAGTCGTCGTAGATGCAGTCGTGGAGATCCTGGGGACGGAAGTCGATCTCGTAGTACTTGCCGGTGTTCTTGCCGTAGAGGTGGTGCGCAGAACCGATCCAGTAGTCGTAGCCGGTGCGCTTGTCCTCGCTCAGCAGGTCCCACTCGATGCCGCAGAGGATGTCCACCTTGCCCTTGTACTCGGTCTTGAGCTTGGCAATGGTGGCCTTGTACTGGGCCGTGCGGCTGGGGCTCATGCAGTATTCACGGTCGCGCTGGGTATAGCTATGGCCCGTGAAGCCCAGTGTGGTCAGCCCCTTCGCACACGCAGCGGAGGCCATCTCCTGTAAGGTGTTTTTGCCGTCGCACATCGTCGAGTGACAATGGACACTGGACTTCTTATAATCTGCCATAGTGAATCACTGCATCCTTTCCTGTTTGACCTTGTGGTCGATAACGTGTCGTTTTTCCAGCTCGCGGGTGATGTCCTCCACCGTGATGCCGGCCTGTACCATCAGCACCAGCACATGGTATGCCAAATCGCTGATCTCGTAGACCGTCTCGGCCTTGTCTTCCTTTTCGCCCGCGATGATGACCTCAGTACACTCTTCGCCCACCTTCTTGAGGATCTTTTCTTTGCCCTTCTCGAACAGATAGGTGGTGTAGCTGCCCTCTTTGGGGCTGGTCTTGCGGCCCTTGATGAGGTCATACAGCCCCTGCCAGCTGAACTGCTTCAGCTCCGGGGAAACATACACTTCGTTGAAAAAGCAGCTCTCGGCACCGGTGTGGCAGGCGGGGCCGCTCTTGACGACCTCCACCACCAGCGCGTCGGCGTCGCAATCGGCGGTGATGGACACCACACGCTGGACGTTGCCGCTGGTCTCGCCCTTGCGCCAGATCTCCTGACGGCTGCGGCTCCAGAACACCGTCCGGCCCTCCGCGATGGTCAGCGCCAGCGTCTCGGCGTTCATGTAGGCGAGGGTCAGCACCTCTTTGGTGTAGTGGTCCTGCACGATGGCAGGGATGAGGCCCTTTTCGTCAAATTTCAGATCCATAATGTTTCTCCTTCCCCGCAGGGGGACAGCTATAGTTTAGCGTATTCGGCGGGCAAACGCAAGGGCTCAGAGCCGCATTTCCACGCCATTTTCGTTTAAGTATTCCTTTAGTTCCCGGATGGTGAGCAGCTTCTGGTGGAAGATGCCCGCCGCAAGGCCCGCGTCGATGCCTTTATGATGGAACAGCTCGAGGAAGTCTTCCTTTTTGCCCGCGCCGCCGCTGGCGATGATGGGGACGTTCACCCGGGCCGCCACGGCGTCCAGCATCTCGAGGTCGAAGCCGTTCCGGACACCGTCAGTGTCGATGCTGTTGAGACACACTTCGCCTGCACCGTTGTCCACGCACCATTTGATCCATTCCAGCGCGTCCCGGCCAGTGTCTTCGCGCCCGCCCTTGGCAAAGACGCGGAACTGGCCGTCCACCCGCTTGACGTCGGCGGAGAGGACCACGCACTGGTCGCCGTACCGCTTGGCCGCCGCCGGGATGAGGCCGGGGTCTCTCAGTGCGCCCGAGTTGACGCTGACTTTATCGGCACCACACTTGAGCACCCGGTCGAAATCGTCCAGCGTGTTGACGCCGCCGCCCACCGTGAGGGGGATGAAGATCTCGCTGGCCACCCGGGTGAGGATGTCGGTGAAGAGGGCGCGGCCCTCGGCGCTGGCCGTGATGTCGTAGAACACCAGCTCGTCGGCACCCGCCGCGTTGTACATCCGGGCCATCTCCACCGGGTCGGCCACATCCTTGATGCCCTCGAAGTTCGTTCCCTTGACGACCCGTCCGTTCCGGACGTCCAGACAGGGGATGATGCGTTTTGTTATCATGGTCTTGCTCCTTACTTCTGCACCAGCGCGACGCAGCGCCCAAGGTCCAGCGCACCGGTGTACAGGCTCTTGCCAAGGATGGCGGCGGCAGTCCCCATCTCTTCCAGTTCCAGCAGCTCTTTTTCCGAGGAAATACCGCCGCTGGCCGTGATGGCCACGCCTGGCACTTCTTTTGCAAGCTGGCGGTAGAGGGCGAGGTTGGTGCCTTTCATCGCGCCGTCGCAGGCAATGTCGGTGTAGATGATGGCCTTGCATCCAGCCTCAGCCAGACGCTGACAGAAGGCCACGCCCGGCTCAGCGCTGACGTCCTTCCATCCGTGGATCGCCACATAGCCGTCCTTGGCGTCCACGCCCACGGCAATTTTGTCGCCGTACTTTTTCAGCATCCGGGCCGTGAAGTCAAAGTTCGTCACGGCCACACTGCCGAGGATGCACCGGCCCACGCCCAAAGAGAGATATTTTTCAATGCGCTCTTCGGTGCGGATGCCGCCGCCTACTTCGATATACAGGCCGTCCTGCTTTGCCAGCGCGGCGATGGTGTCGTAATTGGAAAGGGTCCCGTCCTTTGCGCCGTCCAGATCGACGACGTGGAGGTTCTTTGCCCCGGCTTCGAGAAAAGCCCGTGCCTGGGCGCAGGGGTCTTCGCCGTAGACGGTCATCCGGTCGTAATCGCCCTGCGTCAGGCGCACGACTTTGCCGCCCCGCAGGTCAATGGCTGGGAATAGCTGCATTTTCGTTTCTCCTTATAATTCCGCAAATGCTTTCAGCAGCCGCAGCCCTGCGTCACCGCTTTTCTCCGGGTGGAACTGCGTTCCGTACACCTTGCCCGCCTTCACCACGCCGGTGACGGGCAGGGAATAGTCGCTGACGGCCAGTGTGTTGGCGGCGCAGTTTTTGCCGTAATAGCTGTGGACGTAGTAGAAATACTCGCCGTCCCTGACGTACCTGAACAGCGGGTCGTCCCGCAGGATGTGGACGGCGTTCCAGCCGATCTGCGGCACTTTCAGGCTCTTGTCGCCGAGGTCGGGAGCCAGCGGGCATACCTGCCCCGGCACGAAGCCAAGGCCGTCGTGCTCGCCGTACTCGCAGCTCTTTTCAAACAGCAGCTGCATCCCGAGGCAGATGCCGAGGAGGGGCTTCTTCGCCGCTTCTTCCCTGATGACCGGTACAAGGCCGGTGGCCTCAAGTTTTGCCATCGCGTCCCCGAAGGCGCCCACGCCCGGCAGGATGAGCCGGTCAGCGGCGCGGATGTCGGCGGCGTCCGCGCTGACCTTTGCTTCCAGCCCCAAGTGGGCCAGACTCGATTTCAGGCTGAACAGGTTGCCCACGCCGTAGTCGATGATGCATATCATACCAGCAGTCCTTTCGTGGAAGGAATTTCGTCCCGATGGGCCGCATCGATGCGGACGGCATCGGCCAGCGCACGGCCTGCGCCCTTGAACGCGGCCTCAAGGATGTGGTGGCTGTTCTCGCCCGCGAACTGGACGAAGTGGACGGTGGCCGGCACGCTGCGGGCAAAGCCCAGCCAGAATTCCTTGGCGCACTCCACGTCGAAGTCGCCGACTTTTTCGGTGTTGCAATGGATGTCCCAGTTCAGGGTGCAGCGGCCCGAGATGTCCACGGCGCAGAGGATGAGGGCTTCGTCCATGGGCAGATAGAAGCTGCCGTACCGGTGGATGCCCCGCATATCGCCCAGCGCCTGGGCGAACGCCTGCCCCAGCGCGATGCCCACATCCTCGGTGGTGTGGTGATAATCCACCTCCACGTCGCCGTGGCAGGTGAGCACCAAATCAAAGCGCCCGTGCCGCGCAAACAGCTCCAGCATATGGTTCAGAAAGCCGCAGCCGGTGTCCACCTGATACCGGCCTGCGCCGTCGAGGTTCAGGGTCAGCTCGATCTGGGTCTCGTTGGTGTTCCGCTCGATGGTCACTTCCCGCATGGCTCAGCCCTCCAAAATTTCATCCAGCGCCCGCAGAAGGGCGGTCATGTCGTCCGGCGTGCCGATGGTGATGCGCAACCAGTTCGAAATACGGGGTGCGTCGAAGTGGCGCACCAGCACGCCTTTTTCTTTCAGTTTCAGGTAAAGTTCGCCGCCGCTCTTTTTGTCGGTGGAAGCAAACAGAAAATTGGAGCGGCTGTCCAGCACGGCAAAGCCCCGCGCTTCCAGCTGCTGCTTTGTCCAGCCCCGCGTCTCCACGATAGCGGCGCGGGTCTTGTCGAAGTAGTCCGTATCTTCCAGCGCGGCCTTGCCCGCCTTCAGGGTCAGCCGATTGATGTTGTAGGGGTTGAGGCTGAACTTGACCCGGTTGAGGTCAGCGATGAGCTTCGCATTGCCCATAGCGAGGCCCAGCCGCGCACCGGCCAGCTGACGGGACTTCGAGAAGGTCTGGACCACCAGCAGATTTTCGTACTCGTTGATGAGCGGCACACAGCTCTCGCCGCCGAAGTCCACATAGGCCTCGTCCACGATGACCACATGGTTGGGGTTGCTCTTCAGGATCTCCTCGATGGCGCTGCGGGGCAGGGCCAGACCGGTGGGAGCATTGGGGTTGGCGATGACGATGGTCTCGTTCAGGCCATAATAGTCTGCCGGGTCGAGGGTGAAATCTTCTTTCAGCGGGATGATGTGGCTGGGGATGTGCATCAGCCCGCACCAGACGCCGTAGCAGCCATAGGTGATGTCTGCATAGGCCAGCGGGTGGTTCTCGTCGCAGAAGGCCCGCAGGGCGAAGAACAGGTTCTCGTCGCTGCCGTTGCCGGGCATGATCTGCTCGGGCTGCAGCTCAAAGTGTGCCGCCGCTGCCCGCAGCAGCTCGGCACACGCAGGGTCGGAGTAGAGGCGGAGCTTTTCCACCTCAGCCTCGCTCACCGCCCCCACCACGGCCGGAGAGGGGAGATAAGGGCTTTCGTTGGTGTTCAGCTTAATGTACTGCTGGTCCTGCGGCTGTTCGCCCGGGGTGTAGGGAGTGACAGCTTCCAGCGTGGGAGAAAGAAAACGGCTCATGTTTGCCAGCCTCCGTTTTTATTGCAACTTGACCTCTCTGCCAAAGGCTCCCCTATCAGGGGAGCTGGCGCGAAGCGCCTGAGAGGTCTATTCATATCTTATGGTCACACTGCGGGCGTGGGCGTGCAGGCCCTCCCGCTCGGCAAAGTCGGCGATGCGGGGCGCAGCCTTTTCCAGCGCCTCCCGGGTGTAGTAGATGAAGCTGGACTTCTTGACGAAGTCGTCCACGCCCAGAGGGCTGGAGAAACGTGCCGTGCCGCTGGTGGGCAGGGTGTGGTTCGGGCCGGCGAAGTAGTCGCCCAGTGCCTCGGGGACGTTCCGGCCGAGGAAGATGCTGCCTGCATTTTTGATTTCATTCAGCACGCTGAAGGGGGCGTCCACACAGACTTCCAGATGTTCGGGTGCGATGATGTTGCAGGCTTCGATGGCCTTGCGTAAATCAGAGCAGACGATGATCTTGCCGTTGTCGTCCACGCTGGCGCGGGCGATGGCGGCGCGGGGCAGCTGGGGGATCTGCACTTCCAGCTCTGCCTGCACGGCCTTGGCCAGCTCAGCGCTGTCAGTGACGAGGACGGGGCTTGCCAGCCTGTCGTGCTCGGCCTGACTCAGCAGGTCGGCGGCCACCCAGGCGGGGTCACAGCCGCCGTCGGCCAGAACCAGGATCTCGCTGGGGCCTGCTATCATGTCGATGCCCACCTTGCCAAAGACCTTCCTCTTGGCAGTGGCGACATAGATATTGCCCGGGCCGACGATCTTATCCACCGCTGGGATGCTCTGGGTGCCGTAGGCCAGCGCGGCCACGGCCTGTGCGCCGCCGGTCTTGAAGATCCTGGTCACGCCTGCGGTGGCCGCGGCGGCGAGGATGACCGGATCGATCTTACCGTCCTTACCGGCGGGAGTCGTCATGACGATCTCCGAAACGCCCGCCACCTTGGCCGGGATGACGTCCATCAGGACGGTGGAAGGATACGCCGCCGTGCCGCCCGGGACGTAGACGCCCGCCTTCTCGATGGGGGTGTATTTCTGGCCCAGCACGATGCCGGGCTTGTCGTTCATCACAAAATTTTTATGCACCTGCTGGCGGTGGAAGGCCTCGATGTTGGCGGCGGCCTCCCGCAGCGTTTCGAGGAAATAGCCGTCCATATTCGCAAAGGCTTCTTCAATTTCCTCCTGCGTCACCTGGATGTTATCCAGCTTGGCACCGTCGAACTTGAGGGCGTATTCTTTCAGGGCCTCGTCGCCCCGGGCGCGGACATCGGCAATGATGCCGTCCACCACGTCTTCCACATTCTTCTCCGCGCGGATGTCACGGTTCAATATCTCTTCGGGCTTCAGTTCATCGAAGTGATACAGCTTTATCATTTTTTCTCCTCCTTTGCGGCAAGGGCGGCACGCAGCTTTTCGAGCATCTCGTCCATTTCGCGGTGCTTGAACTGGTAGCTGGCCTTATTGGCGATGAAGCGGGCCGAGATGGGCATGAACTCCGTCACCACCCGCAAACCGTTTTCCCGCAGGGTCGTACCCGTCTCCACAATATCCACGATGACGTCGGACAGGCCCAGGATGGGGGCCAGCTCAATGGAGCCGTTCAGCTTGATGATGTCGATGTCCCGCCCGATGGATGCATAATAGCTCTTGGCGATGTTGACGAACTTGGTTGCCACCCGCACCGGGCGGCTGGGGTCGTCTTTGTAATCTGCCGGGGCGGCGACGCACATTCGGCACTTTCCGAGGCCGGTGTCCAGCAGCTCGTAGACATCGGCAGACGCTTCCGTCAGGATGTCCTTGCCCACGATGCCCACGTCTGCCGCGCCGTGCTCGACGTAGATCGCAACGTCGCTGGGCTTGACGAGGAAGTACCGGATGCCGGCGGCGGGGTTCTCCACCACCAGTTTACGGGTGGCGTTGTAGTCTTCGGGGCAGCCGTAGCCGATACCAGCCAGCAGGTCATAGACCTTGTCGCCGAGACGGCCCTTCGGCAGAGCTACGTTCAGCATGGTCTTTTCGGTTTTCTGCTGCTGCACCGGCGGGAGCGGGGCGCTCAGGCGGTCCAGCTCGTCGAGATAGACCGCAAAGCCGATGGCCCCCGCGCCCGGGGTGAACTTCTGCATCAGCAGGTCATACCGCCCGCCCTTGAGCACCGGACGGGGAAGCGACTCCAGATAGCCCTGAAACACAAGACCGTTGTAATATTCCATCTCACCGGCCAGCGTCATGTCCAGACGGATGCTGCCGCCTGCACCAGCCAGCTCTTCGGTGATGGCTTTCAGCTCGGCAGCGGCGGCTTCCATCCGCTCGTTCCGGCAGGCGGCTTCCACACGGGGAAGCACATCCTCACAGCTGCCGCAGAGGCTCATCAGCCCTGCCAGCGCGTCGGCATCGGCCTCGTCCAGCCCGGCGGCGGATGCCGACGCTTTCAGCTCGTGGAGATTTTTCGCTTTCAGCTTTGCCAGCAGGGCGGCGCGGGAAGCTTCCGGCACGTCCAGCGCATCCAGCAGACCGAACAGGTAGCCCATGTGGCTCACTTCCAGCACCCACGGCTGGCCCAGCTGCTCGAGGGACTGTGCCGCCAGCGCCACCGCCTGCCGCACCTGTCCTTCGCCCACATCGCCCAGCATCTCAAGGCCCATCTGGCCGATCTCCTTGAAGGTATGGCTTTCTGCCGAGGGGCGGTAGACATTTTCGTGATAGTAGTAGCGCAGTGTCTCGCCCGGCGCGGGCTGCGCCGTCTTGGCAATGGAGAGGGTCACGTCAGGTTTCAGTGCCAGCAGCCGCCCGTCCAGATCGGTGAAGGTGATGACCTGCTCCGACGAGAGGAAGCTGCGGTTCTCCTGATACAGCCCGTACTCCTCGAACCGGCCCATGTGATATTTGCGGCAGCCCGCCGCCTCGTACAGCGCCCGCAGCGCGAAAGAGGCCTGCTCCTTCGGCTGTAAGCAGGAGATGTCAAATTTCATACCTTTTCCCTCACTTTTCACCGGGCGCTTGCCCGCCTCGGCCCCTGCGCCCCGCCTTTTCCCGGGCGCTTTTGTCTTATGATAAGGTTATTTTACTTTATCTAGATAAAGTTGTAAAGTGTGAAAGTGACCGTGTTTTCATTTTTATGATACGATTTTTCTGTGCGTTTGTACAGAAAGGCGAAATGATTTCACGAAAGCCCGCTTTGAGATGATGCAGGCGCAAAAAAGGAGCCGCCGCACAGCGTTTTCCGTGCAGCGGCTCCTCGCCGTTTTATTCTCAGCCCAGCAGTTCCAGCACGCCGCTCTTGGGACGTGCGCCGACGGCCTGACGAACCAGCTTACCGTTCTCGAACAGCAGCAGGGTGGGGATGCTCATGACGCCGAACTCGGCGGCCAGATCGGGCTGCTCGTCCACATTGACCTTGCCCACCTTGACGTCGGTGCGCTCCTCGGCCACCTCGTCCACGATGGGGCTCAGCATCCGGCAGGGGCCGCACCAGGCGGCCCAGAAATCGAGCAGGACGGGCTGAGCGCTCTTCAGCACCTCGGCCTCAAAGTTTTCTTTCGTGATGGTGATGACTGCCATATCGTTTTCCTCCATAAAGAGTGTTTTTTCATCTGACAGGGACAGTATACCCCAAACTCCGGCGTTTTTCCGTGAGCAAGTCACATAAAAAGCCCGGGGCAGGCATTTTCTGCTCCGGGCTCTGGAAATTATTTTGCGATTTCAGGCTCAGATGTCCTTCAGGGCGTTCTTTCCGGCGACGTAGCCGTAGTACATGGCCATGGAGTGGCTGACGCCCTTCAGGCCGATGGGGTACTCGGTGGCAAAGCGGTTGCCCTGGATGTTGCCGGCGACGTACAGGCCGGGGATGACATTGCGGTCGGCGTCGAAGGTGTGGCAGTCCTCGTCGCTCTCGAGGCCTCCGATGCAGACCAGCAGCAGAGCAGTGGTGAACTTGTCGGCGTAGAAGGGGCCGTTCTCGACTGCCCACATACGGGAAGCGGGCTTGTGGAAGTCCTCATCGTAACCGGCCTTGGCCAGCTCGTTGTAGCGCTGGATGGAGTCCAGAGCGGTCTGCTGGGCGGCAGTATCGTCCGGGTAGATCTTTGCCACCAGCTCTTCCAGCGTGTCGGCCTTCACAGCACGGCCATCGGCCACAGCAGCTTCCAGCTGATAGGGGCTCTTGTAGTTGCGGTAGGTAGTGTTGTTCTTGGGGCCTTCGTCCTCGCTGGCATAGTCCTCATAGTAGCAGGCACCGCCGTGGGCTGCGGGCATATAGGGCAGCTGCTCAGGCCAGTTGGAGTCGAAGATCTGCCAGCTCTCGCGGTTCTTCTGCAGCTCGATCTGGTTTTCCAGCTGCTGGCCGGGCAGGTCCTCGTTCATGAAGCGCTTGCCGTTGAGGTCGAGGTTCAGGAAGCCTGCATTGCCCATGACGCCTACGCCGGCGAGGTCGGCGCCGCCGCCCATGTGGTGGATCATCGGGGCGTGGCTCTGCTGCACCTGAGCGCCGGCCCACATACCCAGCTGGATGCCGTCGCCCTGATTGGTGAAGTTGCCCTCCACGTCCACATTGGTGAACAGGCACTGGATGTTGTTCTCAATGACCTCGGGGCAGAAGTGCTTGAGCATCTTGGTGTTCTGGGAGTAGTCGCCAGTGGAGAGGATGACGCCCTTGGAGGCGTTGCACTTGATGTACTCGCCGGTGGCGGCATCGCGGGCGTAGAGGCCCACGCAGCGGCCATTATCCATGATGAGCTTCTCAACGAAGCAGCCGTAGAAGGTCTGGACATTGCCGGTGTCGACGGCTTTCTGCATATTGGCCTCGACGGTGACGTGCTGGTCGGGCTTGAACTCGACGGAAGTGGGGTAGCAGGGGAAGCGCTCCTGCTTCCAGTCGTAGTGCTCGGGCAGCGGGTAGAAGATGGGGATGATGAAGTTGTCGGCGTTCTCATCGGGGATGGCGCTGCGGGTGGTCTCGGCGTAATATAGGTCGGGGTTTGCCTCCACCCACCAGTCAAAGGCGTCGCCGATGTTGTGGGCCCACTTGCTCATGATGCTGCGCTTGCAGCGGTAGGTGCTCTCCACCATGTGGGAGTCGATGATGTCGTCGATCTGCTCACGGGTCCAGGTGTCGCGGCCCCACTTGGCCTGCACCTTGCCGTTGATGACGGCGTACTCGCCGCTGCGGCACTGGGGGCCGTCGGCCTTCTCGAAAGCAGCCACCAGACCGCCGTCCTCGGCGACGCTGCGGCAGGCGGCAACGCCTGCGATGCCGCAGCCCACGACTGCCACATCCACGTCAACGGTCTTGGCGACCTTGCTCTCGTCGATCTCCGGCTCGGTACCCAGCCAGTCCTCATCGGAGGAAGATGCAGCGGTGTCGCCGCCTGCGGTGTGGACGCCCATTGCCTGCTCGATGCAGCTTGCGGCGGCCTTCTTGACGGCGTTGGTGGTGATGGTAGCGCCGGAGATGTTGTCGATCTCGGTGCTCTGAGCAGCCATCAGGGCGTCTTTCAGGGTGGGGGCTGCCACGCCGCCGATGCTCTCGGTCTCGTTGGAGGCGTCAATGACCACGTCGGTGATGGCGGTCTCGCTGAAGGTCATGGTGACCTTCACCTCACCGATGCCGGTAGCGGTGCCGGTATAAGTGCCGGGGGTGTAGATGGCCTCGCCGGTAGAGGCGGCGGTGCTGCTGGAAGAGCCTGCGTTGCAGGCGGCCAGTGCGCTGGCGGTAACGCCGCTCATAGCGGCAGCGGCGGCAACCTTCAGGAAGCCTTTACGAGAGATCTTTTTCATCTGGAATGCTCCTTACTCTTTCTTCTTTCGACGTTTTCAGGCAGAAAATCGTTCTTCCGAGAGATAGTATAAAATATAACGAAGTAAAAGGGAATTAAAAAATCTTAAGCATCCTGATAAAAAAGCTTTATAAGTGTCCTATTTCCTGCTATACTGAGGCTGTACGGATGTCCCGCCGCCGGAAAGGAGTTTTTTGTCATGAACGAGCACCAGCTTCTCTGCTTTCTCACCGTGAGCCGGACGCTGAATTTCTCCGCCGCCGCGCGGGAACTCTACTGCACCCAGCCCGCCCTGAGCTACCAGATACGCAGCCTCGAAAAGGAGCTGGACGCCGCACTGTTCCGCCGCACGACGACGCAGGTGGCCCTCACCGAGGCAGGCCGCGCCCTGCTGCCCCATGCGGAAGACATCTACCGCGGCATCCTCAACGCCCGCACGGCGCTGAAAGGCTTCGGCACCCACCACACCCTGACCCTCCGCCTGCCACCGGTGCTTTTGCAGCGGGACCCTATCTACCCCATCCTGATGGCGAGGCTCCACGCCGCGCTGCCGGGCTATGAGTTCAAAGTGGACACCACGCCTGTCCCCTCCAGCTACCACCACATGCTCTGCACCGAGGCAGACGCGGCGCTCTACCTTCCCTTCGGCCCGCTGCCGCCAGAGATACGCTGTGAGACCATCATCAGCAACCGGTTTTACCTCATCGCCGCGCCGGAGCACCCACTCTCCGGCCAAGGCAGCGTCGAGCTTTCTGCCCTCGCCGGGCAGCAGATATTTTACGAGCCTCTTTATCAGGACATGGTGGATTTCGCCCAGAAGCAGCCGGGGATGCCCTATTCCACACCGGTCTGGCGGATGGTGGAAAACTACGAGTCGGTCTACGCCGAGCTTCTGGCCGGGCGGGGGATGTTCCTCTGCCCGATGATATACCCGGCTTTCCCTGCCGGGTGGCACATCCCGCTGCATCTGTCCATCCCGGACACCCGCCTTCTGACCCTGCGGGATGACCCCCGCCCCGAGATATGCACCCTGCGCAAAGTCTTCGCCGAGGTGTACGCCGAGAGGGAAAAGCTGATAAAAGCTCTGTGAGATGCAAAAACGCCGCCGTGCAATGCACAGCGGCGTTCGTTATTTCAGAGAAAGAGCTTACTTGCCCAGCATTTCCTTCGCGGTCTTGCAGATGGTGGCAGCGTCCAGACCATACTCCTTCAGCAGGTCCCAGGCAGGGCCGGAGCAGCCGAACTTGTCCTGCACGCCGACGCGGCGGACAGGGGTAGGCAGCTTCTCGCTGAGCAGGGAGCAGACAGCCTCGCCCAGACCGCCGATGACGTTGTGCTCCTCGGCGGTGACGATCTTGCCGCACTCCCTGGCAGCCTTGAGGATGATGTCCTCATCCAGAGGCTTGATGGTGTGGATGTTGATGACGCGGGCGTGGATGCCCTCGGCGGCCAGGGTCTCGGCGGCCTTGCGGGCCTCGTTGACCATCAGGCCGGTAGCCACGATGGCGATGTCATTGCCCTCGGTGAGCTGCTCGCCCTTGCCGATCTCGAAGTGATAGTTGGCCTCGTCGTGGAACACGGGAACAGCCAGACGGCCAAAGCGAAGGTAGACAGGACCCTGCATCTCGTAGGCGGCGCGGACAGCAGCGCGTGCTTCCACGTCGTCGGCGGGGCAGATGATGGTCATGCCGGGCAGGCTGCGCATGAGGGCGAAGTCCTCGCAGCACTGGTGAGAAGCGCCGTCCTCACCGACGGAGATACCGCCGTGGGTAGCGCCGATCTTCACGTTCAGGTGGGGGTAGGCCACGGAGTTGCGGATCTGCTCAAAGGCACGGCCCGCAGCGAACATTGCAAAGCTGGACACAAAGGGAACATAGCCCATGGTGGACAGGCCGGCGGCGACGCCCATCATGTTGGCCTCGGCGATGCCGCAGTCAAAGTGGCGGTCCGGGTGAGCCTTGCGGAACACACCGGTCTTGGTAGCGGCAGCGAGGTCGGCGTCCAGGACCACCAGGTCGTCGTGGCCCTCAGCGGCCAGTGCTTTCAGAGTATTGCCGTAGCTCTCGCGGGTAGCGATCATTTTCACATCTGCCATCTTACTTGTCCTCCTGTTCCAGCGCGGCGTAGGCTGCGTTCAGCTCCTGCATGGCCACAGCGTACTCCTCGTCGTTGGGGCCTTTGCCGTGCCAATCCACAGAGTTGGTCATAAAGGAGACGCCAGTACCCTTGACGGTGTCCAGAATGATGCAGGTGGGCTTGTCATTCTCGGCGTGGAATGCCTTGATGGCAGACTCGATCTGGTCGTAGTCGTGGCCGTTGATGGTCAGGACGTTGAAGTTGAACGCCTTGAGCTTTTCTTCCAGCGGGGCGCTGTTCATGACCGTCTCGGTGGTGCCGTCGATCTGGAGGTGGTTGCGGTCCAGCATGACACAGAGGTTGGAGAGCTTATAGTGGGCGGCGAACATGAAAGCCTCCCAGCACTCGCCCTCTTCCACCTCACCGTCACCGAGGATGGTGTAGACATTGATGGGCTTGCCGCTGTGCTTTGCTCCCAGAGCCATGCCGCAGGCGGCAGACACGCCCTGACCCAGACTGCCGGTGGACATATCCACGCCCGGAGTCTCATTCATGTTGGGGTGGCCCTGCAGGTAGCTGCCGATCTTGCGCAGGGTCTTGAGGTCTTCCACCGGGAAGAACCCGCGCTCGGCCAGCGTGGCGTAAAGTGCCGGAGCTGCATGGCCCTTGGACAGCACGAAGCGGTCGCGGTCCGGTTTTTTCGGCTCCTTGGGGTCGATGCTCATATCCACGAAGTAGAGGTAAGACAGCACCTCGGCGATGTCCAGACTGCCGCCCGGATGGCCGCACTTGGCGCTGTGAGTTCCCTCGATCACGCCCATGCGGATGTGACAGGCGTGCTTGGCAAGGGTAAGCTTTTCTGCATTTGTCATGATGGTCCTCCCGTATGAACCTCAGAAGTTGCAAGTATACAGCCGCGCAAGGCACAGCTCCCGCCGCCCCATTGCGCTATAATTCAAGTTTATATTATCTATTCTGTGCAAAAAGGTCAAGCTTCTTTCAGCAAAATGTACACAGGCGGTCAAAAACTGCTCTAAACGCTTTCTTTTTTGGTCAATTTGCAGCCTGTCCGGGGACTGTCTTGACAAATCCTGCGGCACTCTGCTATAATTTTCACGATTTCCGGCAGGAAGCCGGGCCTGCGGGCCGAAGCCCGCCTTACACTATTTTCAGCCGCCGCATTTTTGAAACAGACGCCATGAAGGGGTCTGCCGTTGGCTTGCAAGCCGACTGGCAGGCCCCTTTTTTCTGTTTTTCTGCGGCGCAGTCACAGGAGGAAACAGATGAAAACCAAAAACTCTTCTCCGGCCCGCAATGTCGTGCTGGCCGCACTCTTTCTGGCGCTGGCCTTCGTGCTGCCCATGGTGACGGGCCATCTGCCGCAGGTAGGCAATATGCTCTGCCCGATGCATTTTCCCATCCTGCTCTGCGGCTTCGTGCTGGGCGGACCTTGGGGTCTGGCTGTGGGCTTTGCGGCCCCGCTGCTCCGCTCGGTGCTCTTCGGGATGCCCCCGATGTTCCCCATCGCCATTTCGATGGCTTTCGAGCTGGCAGCTTACGGCGCCGTGTCCGGCTGGCTTTACCGCCGGGTGAAGCACACCCTGCCCATGACCTACGCCACCCTCGCGGCGGC
>UMDQ01005343.1_pt1 | contig 19151 bp, 16 predicted proteins | sample 1964531 | NCBI WGS metagenome assembly UMDQ01 (sample SAMEA4835998, study PRJEB28245) | human gut metagenome | biome: gut microbiome; material: fecal sample | place: Denmark | collected 2008
TTGAAGCCCTGACGAATTGGCTGAAAGAAATGCTGGTGGGCGGTATTATGAGCAACCTTTCGGGGATGTTTGACAGTGTAAACCAACAGGTCGCGGATATATCCGTACAGGTAGGACAGACCCCACAGGGATGGAATGGCAGTATTTTCAATATGATTGAGAATCTGTCCAACTCCATCATGGTGCCGATAAGAAGCAGATCGAAGCGGCCATTGCTGCTTTATAATTGATTCCGTCCATGATTACATGGGCATGACATTCTCCGAACATTGCTTTCGCCTTCTTTTTCTATCTGTTTTTCCAGTTATGCATTTTTTTCAAAAGAAATAAAGACAAGGGAACTGATGAACAACATATACGGGTAAAACAACCTTGGCAGAATATCAAATGCACTGACTGTCTCACCCAGGCCGGAAGCCGCTGAGATGGCAACCAGCATCTGTGCTCCATAAGGAAGAATTCCCTGAAAGATACAGGAAAATGTATCCAGAATAGATGCTGCTTTCTTATTGCTGATTCCGTAGTTTCCTGACATTTCTTGTGCAATTGGATTTGCCATAACAATTGCGACTGTATTATTCGCCGTTGCAATATCCATCAGACCTACCAACAGACCCATGCCAAGGAGTCCGCCTTTTCTCCCTTTAAACACTTTTTTTATCCAATATAGCAGAGCAGCAAATCCACCATATTCTTTGATCAGTGCACAGATAGACGCTACCAGAATGGCAACCATGCTGGTTTCAAACATGCCTGCTGCCCCGTCTCCCATATTTCCAAGCAAATCCGTCGGCACGATCATCCCTGTCGCAATCATGATGATGGAGCCACTTATGATTCCTGTAATCAGTACCAGGAACACATTTAAGCCAAGAATGCCTCCCGCCAGTACCAGTATATAAGGAATGGCCTGTATCAGATGATATTCTTCCTGCACAACTCCGCCACTGTAATTTTTCACAGACAGACTGTAAATAATCACCAGACTGACAATTGCTGCCGGAAGTGCAATGAAAAAGTTTTCCTTAAATTTATCTGTCATCTTACAACCCTGTCCATTACATGCGGCAATTGTCGTATCAGAGATAAAGGACAGATTATCCCCAAACATTGCACCACCCATGACTGTCGCAATACAAAGCGGCAGGTCAAACCCCGATGCTCGCGACACGGCTATTCCAATCGGGGTAATTAAAGTAATGGTTCCTACGGAAGTCCCCATTGCAAGTGATACAAAACAACTTACTACAAAAAGCACCACAACCGCGAACTGAGGCGGTATCAGTGACAGAATAAAATATGTCACACTGTTTGCTGATGTTCTTCCAACAACACCCACAAAAATTCCAGCCAGCATAAATATGATGATCATGGTAATAATGTTCGGATCGCTGAGTCCAACTCCCATTATTTTCAGTTTATCATTCAGGCTTAATTTCCGGTTTTGCAGACAGGCAACAAGCAGTGCAAGCAAAAATATAATCACAACAGGAATTTTGTAAAATCCCATCTCGATATTCAGGCCATATTCAAACAGAATCCCCAGTCCCAGATATAAAACCACAAACACCGCGATAGGCAATAAGGCTTTTGCGTTTCTTTTTTCCATTTCTTAATCCCTCTCTACCCCTTTTATTTATCCCAAACTATACCATGCCATGATACCGCAAATGCCTTAAAAAATCAATGACTCTACTTCCAGTGAATCACTGCTTCCACCGAATTCGTATACTGATCATCAGTGATGGACTTGTAACGGGAGCCGTCATACCAATCGGTGAAACCGTTGTCAATTTTGTAAATATTTCCAGTTTCAGTGTCCACGATGCGCTCGTAACCCAGGGTAGCGTCACTCTGCTTCTGGCTCATAATATCCTGGCTCCGGTTCCGGTTTTCCCAGGAAGACATGATGCTGTCGGACATCTCACTGGCTGACTGGCTGAGAGACTGGGAGGTAGAGGCCGCCTGATTGCTCTGGGACATGGCAAAGCTCTGGAACTCCGGCGTATAATTAAGACTGCTGAGAACTTTATTCAAAGTAGGCTGCCAGTCCTGAAAGGTTCCCTTTTCTGCACTGAGGACTGTCAGATTATAGACAGAATAATATCCCATTCCCGTGCCCATAGCAAAGGGAACCACATCCGCCGTGAACATTCCTTCTCCCGTTGTGCCATTCTGTGTAAAATCCGCCCGAAGAATGGAGGGGGAAATAGCAACGCTGCTCATTCCCTGAGTACTTTCAAAGCTCTCTGTCACAGAAAAATCTGCAATGTACGGTGTCTGAATATCCGCATAGTCAGCAGTTGCATTCATTGCGTCTGCAAACTGTGGGAATATTTCAAAGACTCCCTGTGTCGATACATTCGTAAGAATGGGACATTTTCCAAACAAATCACTGGAAAGCGCCATCATCGCCCGGGAATTTTCATCTGAAAATAATGGTTCCATTTTTAGCATAAAGAAAATCTGATTTACCGGATTCTCCGGATCAAAAACATGAATTGCATGAAACATACCGGTGTACATGGCAGAAGATTTCACGCTCCAGCCTTCCGGAATATTCATACTGAATTCTGTACAGCTATAAGGCACCAGCTCCTGAGCAGACGCCAGCGGAACGACTGTCCAGCTGTCCTCTACCGATGCTGCTGTGCTGGAGGCTGTTTGCTCACCATCTTTTTCATCCGGTGCAGTCACAGCTGCTACGCTTCCTGGCCGTTCAAATACCATCTCTGTATCGGCATTTGCCAGCATCAGCACACCATCCTCCAGCGTATAGAAATCTGCCACATCCTCCATGGTAATACTGCTGTCATCCCAGGTCAGATTATAGACCGTCCCGTCATAATCCATGGTTCCGGTACCGTCCTCCAGGAGATCCAGAGTCATGGCAGTTCCCAGCTCTTCCAGATCCTCCTTGCCGACAGTCATACCGTTATAGGTCATGCTCACAAGCTCCCAGGTTCCTGCCGCAGTGTCTGCGGCCGCAGTCGTTACAGTATCCACTGCGGCATCCGTTCCCACATTTGATGCTGTATCTGCTGCTCCGCCACAGCCGGTCAGTAAAAGCACCGCAAGCAGTAATGTCCCCGCCTTCTTTCCATCTCGTAATCTCATCGCAGACCCTCCTCCGTAAGATCATCCCGTATCACATTCTGAACATTCTTCCAGCCCTCTGTCTCATAACAAGTGTTATTTCTCAACAGGTTTCCGGCTTCAAAATCCAGCGTCCAGACATTTCCGTCCGCCATTTGGAAAGCAAGAGTCTCTCCGGCGTCCATGGTGCGAAGCTCTGTCTCCTCCCCGACGACAAGCTGCTTCAGAGCCTTCATACAGGCATCGATGGTAGCTGCATCGGTAATCTGCCATTCATTATGAGCCTCCCCCTCCTCACTGTAGGTAAGTGCTATGGAAATACCTTTGTAGCCAGTGCGGACGGCAGCCTGCAGCTTGGTCCGGACTGGGAAGAATTAAAGAAATAAAAACCAGACATAGAGATTGGAGAATTCATATGAAAAAAGTTTACACGAAATATGATTACATCAATATATACACGAAATTAGGGGTAATGACCGGTACTTTTGCCGCCGTCAGCATATCACTTGCACTTTTCCTTGGATTTGTGATTACATTAGCCAGCCATGCTCATCCTGATCTGTCAAGTCGAATCTGTCTTCTTCTGTTTGTTCTGAACCTGCCTGTCGTGCTTCGCAGTGTAAAGCACTATAGGGCAATTCAGAACAAACTTCAGAGAAAACAGCCAGATGATGCAGAAGGAAATGTTACCTCTCAGATCATTCTTCCAACCAGAAAACAGTTATGGGGAGGGATTATCCTGCTCGCTGTCCTTGCTTTTGCAATACTGTTTTTGAGTGTTCTGATGCGCTGGCTTATGATTTCATACTATGAAAACATTTTCCTGATTTTGTTTATCTTTTCAGGTTCCTTATCTCTCCCGGTATTGGCCGTAATGGTTACATACATCGGGTTACTGCTGTGATCTTTATGCTTTCGGCTTCAACATGACAACTGTAACAGACAATCTGAACACCTGCCTTCGCAGCTTGCACAAGTGCCTCCTTAAACTCTGGCTGTTTCGCCTCATTTGGAAACACCCGATGAATTCCATTCATCTGAATCACAAAGGCAATTGTGCAATGGTAGCCTTCCTTTGCCGCGGTACACATTTATGGCATTTTTCAACAGCGCAGCGAAAAAGGCGTTCGATGCTTATAAGAAAGAGAACGGCTCTGACAAAAAGCTTCCACGCATCAGCGAGCTGAACGCAGAGTATGCGATGCTCCTGGAACGAAAGAAAAGCTCCTATGCAGAGTACCGCAAGACCAAATCGGAAATGTGCAAAATAATGTACATTGCATCTGTCATTCTATGTGTGGACGATATATAATAATATTAAAGCGAATGATGAGAAAGTTCTAAATGCAAAAAGAAAGAGGAAGACAAGATGGCAGTATGGAGATTACAGGTGAATACAGGAGGCACAAATGTTGCCGACTATTGCTTGAAAAATCATGTCGCAGCAATGGGATGGAGTCTTCGTGAATTAACCCAGGCAGAACGTTCTGGGATACATACATTTTTGGATTACTGTAATCTGGCAAGAACTCAGTACAAATCATTCGACAGTGTATGCCGCATGGTAGAGGATGTGAAAGAAGGAGATCTCCTATGGATGCGCTCAAGAAATGAAGGGAAATACTATATTGCGAGAGTTAAGGCGAACAGTACCTGGGTGTTTCGCGAGGATGCAGTACAGATTGATGCAGCGAATCAGTTGACCAATATAGATTGGTATCCAGCTACAGATAAGGCAGATGAAGAATCCGTTCCTGGTGCTGTGGCAACATCATTTATTATGGGTTCAACCATCCAGAGAATTAAGAAAAATGGAGTGGAAGCGTACAGTCAGATGTTGTATAACCGTGTCCACGATTCAGCGCTGGATCTATTCAATTATCCCGATCCGGCTCTTTCATTATGTGAAAAGCATTTTTACAGCCTGCTTCAGCCGGAAGATGTTGAGGATTTACTTGCGCTGTGGCTGTATGATACGAAAGGCTATGTCTGCATCCCATCGACAAATAAAATTGCTACGCCAAAGTATGAGTGCGTTTTGGTTGATCCAAATGACCTGAACCGAAAGCATATTTACATTCAGGTAAAGAAGGGTGATGTTGATCTCAATACAGATGACTATTCCAGCCTGAATGGTGAAGTGTATTTGCTTACAACAGAAGGAAACGTTCAGAATGCACAGAAATATGTAAATGTGAAAGCAGCAGATCCAACGGTTATCTATGAATTTGCGATCAATCCGGATAAGTCTCATATCATTCCGGAGAATGTTTTATACTGGGTGAAGTTTCTGACAGAAATAGAAAATAATCGTTTGAAGTTTTCTGCGTGTAAAGGAATCATGTTTGATACGAATATCTCGTATTCAGATACAAATGAATCCGAGATGATTCTCGGAAACAAAATAGCGGCATATGGGGATGCCAAACGGTATATCGACAGCTTTCGCAAAGATGACTATGCTCTTTTTTATTCCAAAGGAAGAGGAATTATTGCGGTTGGACAGATTGTCACAGACACGCCGACAGAAGTGGCTGATGAAAAATATCATAGTGTCAGAATGATTGTGCCGGAAAAATTTAATGGGGATGTCAAGGCGTTGCCTGCGCTTTCTCCGAATGAAATAAAAACAATTTTGAAGCGGAATTTTTATTGGGCATCGACAATCAAAACACCGTTTCTTACAGGGGCACAGGTTGAAATGTTGATTCGAGAATTGCAAAAAAAGCATGTTTAACGATGTGCAGAAGAGGGAGGAATAAGCAATGCCCTTACAGATTATCAGAAACGATATTACAAAAATGAGCGTTGACGCAATCGTCAATGCTGCCAACACGTCTCTTTTGGGCGGTGGTGGTGTGGACGGCTGCATTCATCGTGCTGCCGGACCGGAGCTGCTTGCAGAGTGCAGTACGCTGCATGGCTGCGAGACAGGCAGCGCAAAAATCACAAAGGGATACCACTTGCCCTGCAAATATGTGATCCATGCAGTTGGACCGCGTTGGAGGGATGGCAAGCATCGGGAACAGGAGCTTCTGGAATCCTGTTATCGGACATCTTTGAACCTGGCAAAAGAAAATGGCTGTCAGTCGGTGGCCTTTCCGCTGATTTCCTCCGGCATTTACGGCTATCCTAAAGACCAGGCTCTGAAGGTTGCAGTCGATACCATCAGTACATTCCTGCTGGAAAATGAGATGATGGTCTACATCGTTATCTTTGACCAAAAGGCATATCAGATTAGCGGAAAACTGTTTGCTGATATCGCGGCGTACATAGATGACCGGTATGTGGAGGAACATACCGACAGACGGGCAGAACAGAGGCGGCGGCTCGAAGCATTGTCAGAGGAATCCTGCTTTGAAGCTGCACCTGCTCCGCTGCCGTCCGAAGCAATCTGTAAATCTTGCAGTAGTCAATCCTTGGAAGAGGTACTGGGACAGATTGATGAGAGTTTTTCGGAAATGCTGCTGCGGAAGATTGACGAAAGCGGCATGACGGATGCCCAGTGCTACAAGAAGGCAAACATTGACCGGAAGCTCTTCTCGAAGATCCGTTCGGATAAATTCTATAATCCATCCAAACCTACGGTGCTGGCATTTGCCCTGGCTTTGGAACTGCCGCTTGTCCAGATGCAGGAGATGCTGGGTAAGGCAGGCTTTACCCTTTCCCATTCGAGCAAATTCGATATCATTGTAGAATATTTTGTCGAACGGGGAAACTACAATGTGTATGAAATCAACGAGGCACTGTTTGCTTTTGACCAGAGCCTGATCGGAGCATAAGGACAAAGAAATATCGCTTTCCATGCGACCACTCCACAAAAGAAAATCGCTATACTATGGCTGTAAGGTACGAAACCGAGCAGCCATATGCGCGTGTAATGAGCCAAAGTTCGAGCTTGCTCGAAACCTTGGCGAATACCGCGACAGCGAGCCCGCAAGGGCGAGATTTTGGGAGGACAAGCATATGAGAAAGAATTTAACAGAGCTCGTTTTTATCTTAGACCGCAGCGGTTCCATGAGCGGATTAGAACGGGTTACCATCGGCGGTGCGATTCCATGATCGAGCGGCAAAAAGCGAAATACGGATGGGAGTTTTTGTTCCTTGGTGCTAATATTGACGCAGTAGAGACCGCAAGTCAGTTCGGAATCGGCGCAGATCGTGCAGTCAACTATCAGTGCGACAGTGAAGGAACTGCGTTGAATTATGAGGTGGTCAGCGAAGCAATCAGCTCTGTCCGGTGCAGTGCCCCGCTGAGCGCAGACTGGAAAAAGCGTATAGACGAGGACTACAAAAAGCGTGGAGGCCGCAAGCACAAGTAAATGTTTTTTGAAGCCGGGGTGATGATTCACTCCGGTTTTTTCTATGGCAGAAACTGCCGTTAAAGCATCCGGAACGGGCGCAAGACGTCCGGTGGACGTCTGCTTTGCGCGGACCGGAACGGAGTGGAGACTTCCCCAACAAGCAGAAAATCGCTTTCGTGACACGAAAGCCCTGCTTGCAGAAAACTTGCGGCTTATGAGAAGTCGGCATTTTTTGTTTACTCTTAAAGCGTGTTGCGCTATAATGTCAATAGAGTTTTTTGATGGCTTGGAAACCACTTAGAAAGATAGAAGGCGAGGAAAAAATGGCAGTATCGTACAACAGACTATTCAAACTCATGATCGACAGAAAAATGCGTAAAAAAGATTTGTGTGAGCTTGCCGGTGTGAGCACAAGCACTATGAGCAAGATGGGGCGGGACGAGATCGTTTCGCTGGAAGTCATTGATCGAATTTGTCAGAAATTGAATTGTAATGTCGAGGATGTTCTTGAAATTCTGCCTGATAGTCCTGATAACGGGACATCAAAAAATGTAAAATAAAGACTGAGAACAAAGGCGGGTGAGCAATTTGAAGATTCTTGACAATATTACCAGTACGGTTAGGGATGATCTGCGAGTGGAAATCAAAAAGGGAAGCAAGGTGTCAATAGCGGCAGCCTGCTTTTCGATGTATGCGTATAAAGAGCTGAAGAAGCAGTTGGAATCTGTGGACGAGTTTCGTTTTATCTTCACATCGCCCACCTTTGTCAAAGAGAAAGCGGAAAAGCAGAAACGAGAATTCTATATTCCCCGTCTTTCCCGTGAGACCAGCCTATACGGTACAGAGTTTGAAATCAAGCTGCGCAATGAGATGACCCAGCGAGCTATCGCAAAAGAGTGTGCTGACTGGATCAGAAAGAAAGCGAAATTCAAATCAAACACAACCGGCGAAAACATGACTGGCTTTATGACTGTGGATTCTAAAACAGCACAAACGGCCTATATGCCAATCAATGGGTTTACGACGGTGGACATCGGCTGTGAGCGTGGCAATAACAGCTACAACATAGTCAACTGCATGGAAGCTCCGTTCGCCCAGCAATATATGCAGCTTTTTGATGGATTGTGGAATGATCGTGAAAAGATGCAGGATGTCACGGACATGGTTTTGGAAAACATCAGCACAGCCTATGCAGAAAATTCTCCGGAGTTCATCTATTTTATGACCTTGTATCATGTGTTCAGTGAATTTCTGGATGATATCTCTGAAGATGAACTGCCGAACGAGGCTACTGGTTTCAAGCAGAGCAAAATCTGGAGTATGCTGTACGATTTCCAGCGGGATGCCGTGCTTGCCATCATCAACAAATTGGAAAAGTACAACGGCTGCATCCTTGCTGATAGCGTCGGTCTTGGTAAAACATTCACTGCGTTGGCAGTTGTAAAGTATTACGAAAATAGAAACAAGTCGGTGCTGGTGCTTTGCCCGAAGAAGCTGGCTGAAAACTGGAATACATACAAGGACAACTATGTCAATAACCCGATTGCATCGGACAGGTTGAACTACGATGTTTTGTTCCATACGGACCTTTCCCGCAATGGCGGACAGTCCAACGGTCTTGACCTGAATCGCCTGAACTGGGGCAACTATGATCTTGTGGTGATTGATGAATCGCACAACTTCCGCAACGGCATTGGTACGCACAGCAAGACGCAGGATAACCGATACCAGCGTCTGATGGATAAGGTGATTCGTTCCGGAGTTAAAACCAAAGTTTTGATGCTCTCGGCAACGCCGGTCAACAACCGTTTTGTTGATTTGAAGAACCAGCTTGCCCTTGCCTATGAGGGCAATTCGGAGTCCCTTGATGAGCGGCTGAATACCTCCAAAAACGTGGAGGATATTTTCAAGCAGGCGCAAAAGGCGTTCAATGCCTGGAGTAAATTGCCCCAAGAAGAACGAACCACAGATGCACTGCTGCGCACATTGGATTTCGACTTTTTTGAGCTGTTGGACAGCGTGACCATTGCCCGCTCCCGTAAACACATTGAGAAGTATTATGACACCAACGAAATTGGAAAATTTCCAGAACGGCTCAAGCCAATTTCCAAACGTCCCTGCCTGACGGATTTGAATAACGCCATCAACTATAACGAGATTTATGAGCAGCTCATGCAGCTTTCCTTGTGTGTGTATGCGCCGTCCAATTACATTTTCCCCAGCAAGCTACAGAAATATAAAGAGTTGACCCACAACAAGGGTGAAAACCTGACCCAGACAGGTCGTGAGCAAGGTATTCGCCGCTTGATGAGCATTAACCTTTTGAAGCGTCTGGAAAGCTCGGTTCATTCTTTCCAACTGACTTTGACCCGGATCAAAGAACTGATCAATGGTACGATTCAGTCCATCAACCAGTTTGAGGCATACGGTCGGGCAGATTTGGATATGTACGATGCCGGTGGCGATGACTTTGATATAGATGATGAAAATTCGGATTTCTTCACCGTTGGCAAAAAGGTAAAAATCGACCTTACTGATATGGACTGGAAGAGTTGGCGCACGGAGCTTCAGCGGGATGCGGAGGTTCTGGAACTGCTGACCTTTATGGTTGCGGACATTACCCCGGAACATGATACCAAGTTGCAGGAGCTGTTAAAGCTGTTGTCTGAAAAAATCGAGCATCCCATCAATAACCAGAATAAGAAAGTCCTGATCTTCACGGCGTTTTCTGATACGGCCGAGTATCTGTACGACCATGTCAGCGAGTATATCAAGAAGAACTATGGATTGAATACAGCGGTCATCACCGGCTCCATTGATGGAAAAACAACGATCAAAGGATTTCAGGCAACACTGAACAATGTTCTGACCTGCTTTTCCCCTGTTTCCAAAGGCCGGGATGTTCTGATGCAGGGCAGCACCACCGAAATTGATGTGCTGATTGCAACGGACTGTATCTCAGAAGGTCAGAACTTGCAGGACTGCGATTATCTGATTAACTATGATATCCACTGGAATCCGGTTCGCATTATTCAGCGGTTTGGCCGTGTTGATCGTATCGGCAGTCGTAACCAATACATTCAGCTTGTAAACTTCTGGCCGGACTTGACGCTGGATGAGTACATCAATCTGAAATCCCGTGTTGAGACTCGCATGAAAATCACCGTTATGACCTCTACCGGCGATGATGACCTGATCAATCCGGAAGAAAAAGGTGATTTGGAATACCGCAAGGCGCAGCTCAAACGCTTGCAGGAGGAAGTAGTTGATATTGAGGATATGTCCGATGGAATCTCCATTATGGATTTGGGGCTGAACGAATTCCGGCTCGACTTATTGGACTACATAAAACGGAATGGAGACATGGACAAAAAGCCTCATGGGCTTCATGCAGTGGTGCCTGCCACGGATGAACTGCCGGAGGGCGTGATCTTTGTGCTGAAAAATATCAACAACAGCGTCAACGTGGATAACCGGAATCGTATCCATCCATTCTACATGGTTTATATCGGAGTGGACGGTCAGATTATCTGCGATTACCTGAATCCGAAAAAGATGCTGGATGATATCCGCTTACTCTGCCGCGGGAAATCCGCACCGATTAAAGAGGCATACGAGCGCTTTAACCGGGAAACGGATGATGGGCGGAATATGGCGGAGATGTCCGAGCTGCTGAGCGAAGCAATCAATTCCATCATTGATGTGAAAGAGGAAAGCGATATTGACAGTCTGTTCTCTGCCGGTGGAACATCCGCTTTGATGAGCAATATATCCGGGCTGGATGATTTTGAACTGATTTGTTTCCTGGTTGTGAAATGATTGTCTGGAGGTGAGATGCCGTGCTGGGATTGCCGAAATCCACGGAGTTTAACAAGCGCATCCCTAAGCAGAAGTTTTATGAAAACATTGCTGTGACACCGGCCATGAAAAAAGCGTTCGTGGAGCAGATAAGGATCATCTACTGGCGCAATAAGATTGCTGCCACCACCCTGAATCTGGCTGCTGGCGAACAGGTGACAGAGATTGAGGTGTTCGAGGTTCGGTTATCTGCCCCGGATTTGGACGAAAGTGTGTTGCGCCAGATTGACCGGGGGATTCCGTATCACATCTTGTTTTTGCTGGAATACGAAGGCAGGTATCAGGCTGCTATCGGTTACAAGGAAGCTGCGGCGGGTAAGACGGCTTTTAAGGTTGATCGCTATTATTATACGGATTGGCTGGAAGAAAGTGAACTTCCGGTGCATCTGGACGGGCTTTCGCTGGATGCGGTGTATGAGAACTTTGTACGGCAGATTGCAGGGACGGCTCTCGGTTCGGATAAATCCGCTACTCTGAAAGAAAGTGTAGAGCAGCAGAAGCAGCGAGAGCAACTGGAGAAGCAGATTGCGGCACTGGAAGCCAAAATTCGTAAGGAAAAACAGCCGAAGCGAAAATTTGAATTAGTACAAGAGCTAAGGAATATACAAGGAAAACTGAAAGGTGTGGTGATGAATTAAATATGGATGGAACTTACAATCTTCCAGAATCGTTACGTAAAAGCATTGAGCTTCAGAATAGGTGGCAGGAAAGCTTCAAACCAATTTTGGAGCAGCAGGCTCGTATACAGCAACTTACTGCCCCTTTGCTAAATAGTTTACCTACAAGCAACCTTGCAGTATCTGCCTTGAATGGTCTTAATCATATGACAGAGAGTCCGGCAGTACAACTGATTCGAGAGCATTCGATGCTGATGCAGAATGCAACGGCATCCTTATACAAATCTATCCAACCGTTCAGACTTGACAATTCGATATGGGAGCAATTTCACACAAATACCGCTGCCGTATTAGATTCATATAGAGCTGCTGTTTCTGGTAATTTGGCAACAAGCCTTTGTGCATCCATGTCTATGGTAAATGCACAGATTGCAGCTTCGCCAGCATTGCAATGGATTCATAGTATTGATTTTTCACCGTGGATAGATGCGTTCAGAAATCTACATATTGGGGACAATTTTCTAAAACGCTACCGAGAGCTGAATGACATCTGCCTGACAGCTTTGTATGAATGCAAATGGTTTCCTTATGCGAGCTGGTCTGCTGATCTGAGACTGACAAGAGAAATATATGAAGTTTTATCAACCAGTCGAGGAGCCAGCAAAAGGCGAGAAAAGAGAATTGATAAACTGATTCTCGGATACTACACACCACAACGTATCAGGGAAATTAAGCGGACATGGAAAGATTCGGATTTAGAACCGCACATTAAGAAAATCCTTAGTCAAGCACTTGAAGCACATCTCCGTGGGGAATATGCACTATCAATAGCATGTTTATCAACCATGTGGGAGGGGTTAATCCATCATAAGCTGCATATTACGGGGCGGTACAGCCAAAAGAAGACCGGCAGAGATTTTACCGAGTTGATAAAAGAAAATGATTTGAAGCCTGTGTTTGGAGAGTTTTACGAGAAGCTAATTGTCTGTGATTGTAATACGGTGGATGAGGTTGTTGAGGGAATCCCCAACCGGAATGGAGTTTCTCACAGCAAGTATAAAAAATATCCAAACAAAAAAGCCTCACTGAATGCGATCTTAATAGCGGATTTCATCATACACTTGGAACCAAAACAGGAAACGGAGGAACATTCAAATGGACAAACTGAAAATGCACAGCCTTGACGGCGTGGAGAGAAATATAGAACTGATCGGCAAGCTGTTCCCCAATGCCATCACCGAGGTGAAGCGTGATGGCAAGGTAGAACACGCCATTGATTTTGACGTTCTGCGGCAGGAGCTTTCCGATTCTATCGTAGAAGGTCGGGAGGAACGCTATCAGTTTACTTGGCCAGATAAGAAAAAGGCGATGTTGGCGGCCAATGCGCCCATTACGGCAACGCTGCGTCCGGTGGCAGCTGACAGTGTGGGCAAAGATGGCACACCCGGCGGTTTTGACAGTGAGAACCTCTACATCGAGGGCGATAATCTGGAAGTGCTGAAGCTCTTGCAGGAAACCTATCTGGGCAAGGTCAAGATGATCTACATTGATCCGCCGTACAACACCGGCAATGATTTTGTCTATGAGGACGATTTTGCCCAGAGTGCGGCGGAATATATGGATAATAGCGGTCAGTATGATGAAGAAGGCAACCGCCTTGTGACCAACACCGAGAGCAATGGCCGTTTCCATACGGATTGGCTTAATATGATTTATCCGCGTCTGAAAATCGCAAAGGATTTGTTGACGGATGATGGTGTTATCTTTATCAGTATTGATGATAAAGAACAGGAAAATCTCAGAAAAGTATGTGATGAGATATTTGGTATGCAGAATTTTGTTGCACAGCTTGTATGGGAGAGAGCTTATGCACCGAAGAATGATGCAAAATTCATATCAAATAGTCATGATTATGTTCTTATGTTTGCCAAGAACATAAACAATTTTGTTATTGGACGATTACCTCGCACAGAAGAAGCAAATGCACGATATCAAAACCCGGATAACGATCCCCGTGGTGTGTGGAAGCCGAGTGATATGTCTGTGAAAACTTATAATGAGGCTTGTGATTATCCTATTACCGCCCCTTCGGGGCGAGTAATAGAGCCTCCAGCAGGACGCTGCTGGAGTCTCTCCAAAAATGCATTTTTGGAGAGACTCCAAGATAATAGAATTTATTTTGGAACAGATGGAAACAGCGTCCCATGTATTAAGCGATTTTTGACAGAACTAAAATTTGACGGAATGGCTCCTACATCAATAATGTTTTACAAGGATGTTGGTCACAGTCAAGAGGGTGCAAAAGAAGTAACCGCAATAATGGATGCCGGAGTATTTGATGGACCGAAGCCGGTAAGATTGCTTCTTAGATTGTTGACATTAGCAAACCTTGCGGATGATTCTATTGTGTTGGATTTCTTTTCTGGTTCTGCAACAACAGCTCATGCACTTATGCAGTTTAATACCGAAAAAGGCAAGCATTGCAAGTTTGTTCTTGCTCAAGTTCCTGAAAACACTGATGAAAAAGGAACAGCCTACAAGGCAGGCTACAAGAACATCTGCGAAATCGGCAAGGAGCGTATCCGTCGTGCGGGCCGGAAAATCAAAGAGGATGCCGGTTTGACGGCTCCGGCTGATTTGGACATCGGCTTCCGCTGCCTGCGTCTGGATGAAAGCAATATGAAACCTGTGTACTACACACCGGATGAAGTCGGTCAGCAGGATCTGTTCTCGTTGGTGGACAACGTGAAGGAAGACCGTACCCCGGAGGACTTGCTGTTCCAGGTGATGCTGGATCTGGGCGTGCTGCTTTCCAGCCCCATTGAGGTAAAAGAAATCGCAGGCAAAAAGGTGTTCAATGTGGCAGATGGGTTCCTGCTGGCCTGCTTTGACCATGATGTGACAGAGGAGACTGTCAAGGCCATTGCCCAGATGAAGCCCTATTATGCCGTGTTCCGTGACAGCAGTATGGCAAATGACAGCGTAGCCACAAACTTCGAGCAAATTTTCGAGACATATAGCCCTGATACTGTAAGGAAGGTGCTGTGATATGGATAAACTGACAAGCATTGAGATAGGGACATTCTTAAAACTATTCAATCGTGGTGGATATGTTCTTGATTTCAGCACTAATGACTTTGATATATTCACAATGGAGAGCGTTGGCGTTGCATTATGCAACGAATATCACATGTCAAAGGGAAAATCTTTGGCGGCATATGTAAATAATGCTTCAGCGAATGATGTTGAAAAGTTATTAAATGATTTGCTGAGCTATTATGAAGAAAACTATGAGCAGGAATATACTGAGAATACATCCAATGATGAGTTTAGTTATTGTCGATATAATGCAGAATATGCTCGTTTATACAAGAAATGTCGTGCATATATGAATCGTGTTTTGAACATCGCAACTCCACTTGCCGTTAATGCAGCAGAATTGCAGGAGAAGTTCTCAAGCCAGTATCTTTCTAAGCAGATTGAGCTGATGTTAAAAATGCAAAGTGAGAATCCAACAGATGCCATTGGTAAAGCTAAGGAACTAATTGAGAGCTGTTGTAAAACAATTCTGGATAATAAAGGTGTAGCTTGGGATAAGAACTGGGATATGAGCAAGTTGACTGGCGAGACTCTGAGCCTTCTAAATCTAACACCTAAATCAATTGCTGACACCGATCCTGTATCAGAAAACATTAAGGCGGTTCTCGGCAATTTAAGAGGGATTTCAACAAAACTTGCAGAAATTCGCAATCCTTATGGTAGCGGTCACGGAAAAAGTGCTTCGTTTACAGGGTTAGAAACACGTCACGCAAAGTTGGCAGTTGGATGTAGCATAACCTTTGTCACCTTTTTGTGGGATACATACGAAGGAGGCGCATCCTAAGTGAAATATGGATTAGAATGCAACTGAATCAGACTTATTTTGGAAGAGAGTGCAGGAATGAATAAGCAGTATGTAATGAAAATCATTGCAGCGTTACAATATGATTTAGAAAATGATCACACTGAGTCCGAATTGTTTGACGACGTAGATCGTGCGGGAAAAATGTTTGGTCAGGATGTACCTACGATATGTAAGTGTGTAGAAGAGGTGCAGTATTTTAACGGTACTATAAGGAGAAATGCGCAAACAATTGTTGAGTTGTTGGAAATTGCTTTGGCAGAACAAGCTACGCTATCGTATGAGTTGGAAGATTTTCAAATAGATGATTCTGAATTTAACAAACTTGTTGAACAGGCTTTTCAATACTACAAAGAAGCGAGAATAGACACGGCAACGGAGAAAATTTGGGATGCCTTTGAACGAATTAAGTCATTTTATAAGCAGTATGATAAAAAAGCTTCTGTTGCAAAATTGCTTGATACTGTAAGTAAAAATAACGCTGCATATAAAGCAATGTTGGAAGAAGAATTTGCTTCGCTTACAAAGCTCGGAAATGAATTCAGAATTCGTCACCATGAAACTGATAAGAAAGACATATGTTGTAATAAACATTATGATTACTTATTTCATAGGTGTATTGCAGTTTTGCGATTGGTGACAAGCATATTACGTGTGGAAACGGTAAGTGAGAGCTAATTAAAACATTAAGAGGAAGGAACTGTGATATGGACGATAAGAAGACAAAAGAACTTACCATTCGCAGCTCCGCAGCAGAATATCTGACCTTTGTTGCCTCTACCGGCGAAAGTGATGCCAGCTTTGAAATGCGTTACGAGGATGAGAATATCTGGCTGACGCAAAAGATGATGGCGGCATTGTATGATGTTTCGGTTGCGGCGATCAATCAGCATCTGAAACGGATTTTTGAGGATGGAGAGCTGCGGGAGGAAGCAGTAGTTAAGAAATACTTAATAACTGCCTCAGACGGAAAAAACTATAATACAAACCATTATAACTTGCAGGCGATTATTGCCGTAGGCTTCAAGGTGAATAACCAGCGGGCTGTGCAGTTCCGCAAATGGGCGGGACAGATCGTCAAAGACCATACTATTCAAGGTTGGACAATGGATGTTGACCGGTTGAAAAAAGGCCATATGTTCACCGATGAATACTTTGAGCGGCAGTTGCAGCAGATTCGGGAGACGATCATTTCCCACTTTGAAAAAGAACAGGAGCTGTTCAAAATGGGTATCAAGACCCTTTCCCTGTTCTTCATTGACGAAGTGGCTAAATACCGTCAGTACGATGAAGACGGAAATGAGCTTCTGGGCGAGTATGGTAAGATTTTTGAGCAGGAATACATGACGGTGATGAACGAATATCGTTCTATTCTTGAGCCGGAGTATACTGCCTATCTGGATGCCACCGATGTACATGATGTGCATAAGGGCTATTTCAGCATTGATAAGAAAGGGCACAGCGTCAACAGTTCGGTTAAGCGTGGCACGGATATGTCCGATGATATTTCGGCCTACGATCTGATTCTGAAAAATAAGGAGCGACTGCTGTCCTTTGAAGAGCCAACCCGGTTTATCTTTTCCCATTCCGCTCTGCGTGAGGGCTGGGATAACCCGAATGTGTTCCAGATCTGCACGTTAAAACACAGCGACAGCACCACGCAGAAGCGGCAGGAAGTAGGCCGTGGTCTGCGTCTGTGCGTAAATAAGGACGGAAACCGCATGGATGCCGAGGCTCTGGGGGAGAAGGTGCAGGATATCAACGTCCTGACCGTTATTGCAAGCGAGAGCTACGCCGGATTTGTGGACGGGCTGCAAAAGCAGACCGAAGCTGTGCTGTATGACCGCCCACGCAAGGCAGACATCGACTACTTTGTTGGAAAGACCATCAAGCTCGATGGCAAAACGGTTAAGGTGGATGACCGTCAGGCACGGGCTATCTATCAGTATCTTGTCCGCAACAACTATGTAGATGAGCAGGATAACGTCACGCAGGACTACCGGGACGATGTGCAGGCCGGAACGCTTGTACCTGTGCCGGAGACGCTGAAACCTATCGAAGAGGGCGTGCATTCGCTGGTTCAGGCGATTTATGACGATAGTGTGCTCAAATCTATGTTCGAGGATGGCAACAAGCCGAAAGTACTGGAAAATCCTCTGAACGACCGATTTGAAAAAGCAGAATTCCAGAAGCTCTGGCAGACCATCAACCACAAATACGCCTATACGGTGGATTTTGATTCTGAAGAGCTGATTCGGAAGTCGATTGCGCACATCGACAGCGAACTATATGTCAGCCGCCTGCAATATACTGTTACCTATGCCGGGCAGAAAGACACCTTGAATACTGACATGGTGCGGGAGGGTAGCAGCTTTTATGACGCAAAAAGTAAAACGGCTGTATTGAAAAATGCACATACCAGTCAGGTGGCATATGACCTGATCGGTAAGATTGCAGAGGGCACAACATTGACCCGCCGCACAACAGCCCGCATTTTGCAGGGTATCAAGCCGACTACCTTTGCCATGTATCAGAACAACCCGGAAGAGTTTATTACCAAGACGATTCGTCTGATCAAAGAACAGAAAGCTACGATGATCGTGGAGCATATTACCTACGATACCATTGAAGGCAGCTACGACAGCAGTATCTTCACGGCAGAAAAGCACGCTCTGACGATGGACAAGGCTTATAAGGCACAAAAGGCGATTCAGGATTACGTTTTCACCGATGGCACGGCAGAAAAGAGCGTGGAGCGTAAGTTTGCGGAGAATCTGGATGGTGCGGAAGAGGTCTTTATCTATGCAAAGCTGCCGAAAGGCTTCTTTATTCCGACTCCGGTGGGACACTATTCTCCGGACTGGGCAATTGTGTTCCATGAGGGCAAGGTGAAGCACATCTATTTTGTGGCAGAAACCAAAGGTACGATGGAGAGCCTGAACCTGCGCCCAATCGAGAAGTCCAAGATTGACTGCGCCAAGAAGCTCTTCGCAAAACTGTCGGATGGTCTTGTGACATATGACCATGTAGACAGCTATCAGGAGTTGATGAATAAGGTGCTGCAATAACGTGTGATAGGAGAAGAATATGGCCCAATCGACGGTTCATGGACGGGACATTGCTGCAATCTGCCAGATTCTGCTTCCTCGCTATAAAAACGTGAAGCTGCTTCAGGGACTGACCAACAACAAGCCGGATTTCAGAATTCAGGTGAAAGGTCTGTTCGGGACGGAAGAAAAACGGTTTGAACGCAGATAAGCATTCCCCCGCTTCAAGTGCGCGGAGCACTAAGCGGCGGGTGAGGTGGGATGCTTATGTCAGTGGGAGTTGAAAGCTCCCACTGACAGATCGCGAAGCGACTGCGTTCATGAGCAA
>UMDQ01004323.1_pt1 | contig 19046 bp, 11 predicted proteins | sample 1964531 | NCBI WGS metagenome assembly UMDQ01 (sample SAMEA4835998, study PRJEB28245) | human gut metagenome | biome: gut microbiome; material: fecal sample | place: Denmark | collected 2008
TCCTTGCGTTCTTCGGCAAGTTTTTCCCGGAGATTGTCTTCCCTCTTGTTATCAAAAGCAAGAGAAGCATTTGTAAGGAATTCTTTCTTCCAGTTTCGCAGGAGATTTGGTTGAATATCGTTTTCAACAGCAAGGACATTGAGTTCTTTCTCCCCCTTGAGCAGCTGGAGTACGAGGTTGGTTTTAAATTCAGCACTGAAATTTCTTCTTGATCTGGACATAATAAGTACCTTCTTTCATTTGTTGGTTATAGTATATCAGATTCATTAAGAAATGTCGTGTTCAGTGTCTTAATTTATGAGACCATTATAAACAGTGAAGGATTCGGCAATAATATAAAAAATCACAATTTTAACTTTTAACTTTACAAACAAAGTTAAAAAAGTTAAAATAGACGTGTAAGGAGGGTTGATTATGACTGGCGAAGAATATAGCAAGATTATAGCCGAGATTGAAACACTGCCAACAGGTGGTATTACTTATAAAAAGATAAATGGAAAAGAGTATGCTTATTACCAATGGCGCGAGAATGGGAAGCAACGCAGCAGAAGGACAAAAGATGAAGAGTTAGAACAACTTTCCGGACAAATTGAGAGAAGGAAAGAACTTCAAAATTTAATAAAAGACATGGATAAACAGGAAGTAAATGAAAGAAAGAAAGCTTCCTTATTTCGATGCGCAGTAAGAATTGGTGAGGAACTGGAGCGTTTTGTAAAACCAGTGACAAAGTGGGTGAAACGTGAATGCTATCAGCAACTTCATGATTATGTTTATGGAGATATACATGATAGAGTGTATATTCTGTATGGTCTTAGGAGAACAGGTAAAACAACACTGATTCGTCAGTTGATATCTGAAATGGATGCATCAATGAGAAGTAAAGCAGTGTTTATTCAGATACAGGATGGTAAGACCTTGGATGACGTGAATCAGGATTTAAAGGTTCTGGAAGAAAAAGGCTATCGATATGTGTTTATTGATGAGATTACACTGCTGAACGATTTTATCGAAGGTGCTGCATTGTTTTCTGATGTGTTTGCGGCAAGTGGTATGAAGATTGTACTTTCGGGTACAGATTCCTTAGGGTTTATGTTTACAGAGGATGAGGAGTTATATGACAGATGCATTATGTGTCATACAACATTTATTCCATATCGTGAGTTTGAAAGAGTGCTGGGGATTGTAGGCATTGATGATTTCATCCGATATGGCGGAACAATGAGCCTTGGTGGCAAACAGTATAATGATAATGCTATGATTTTTGCTACTAAGAAAAGCACGGATGAGTATGTTGATAGTGCCATTGCACGAAACATTCAGCATTCTTTGAAAAACTATAAGTATGAAGGGCATTTCCGCTCTTTATGGGATTTGTATGAGAAAAATGAATTAACAAATGCAATTAACAGAATTGTAGAGGATATGAATCATCGATTCACCATGGAAGTGTTGACCAGGGATTTCAAATCAAATGATTTGAGAATTTCAGCAGGCAATTTACGAAAGGATAGGGAAGAACCTACAGATATTCTTGATCGTATTGATATTCTTAAAGTGAATGAAATGCTGAAATCTTTGCTGGAAATCAAGGATAAGGAAGAACAAAAGGTTGAAATTCAAGATGCACATCGTTATGAAATAAAAGAATATTTGGATTTGCTTGACTTAACTGTGGAAATAGAAAGCAGATGGATGTCTGATTATAATCGAAGAGAATCAAGAACGACATTTTCACAGCCAGGTATGCGTTATTCCCAAGCAGAGGCGCTAATCAAATCGCTTATGCAGGACGATATGTTCAGAGGTTTATCATTCGAAGAGCGAAAGAGAGTAACTGAAAGAATAATAGATGAAATCAAAGGAAGAATGATGGAGGATATTGTTCTTTTAGAGACAAAACTATCCAAAAAGAATTGTGAAGTGTTCCGATTACAGTTTGCAATTGGCGAGTTTGATATGGTAGTGTTTAATCCGGATGAAGGAAATTGTGAAATCTATGAAATTAAACACAGTAAAGAAGTTGTACCGCAACAGTGTAGGCATTTGTTAGATGAACAAAAGTGTAAGGATACTGAATTTAGATACGGTACAATTGCGGGAAAATATGTGATTTATCGTGGTGCTACAACATCACTTGTTCAGGCAGGAGTGGAGACACCGGAGGATGTGACTTATCTGAATGTGGAAGAGTATTTAAAGACGTTGTAAGTATGTAAAAATATGTACAAGAAACTAATTAATGGAGGCACATATTGAAATTAATGGAAAACAGCTTGCTCTTTGTGAAGAGGAATACAAAAAATTACGAGCTATTGATTAGCATATAGAAGGTTGCATAGGAAAAGTTTTGCCCCCCAGAAGTATATGAAGAGTATTTGAATGGTAAACATGGACATGGTGTTTGTATTATGCACAGAATTGCACCATTAAAAAATTGGACGAAGGATGTTGGATAAAAATATCTTATTATAACAGACAGTTCTGGTGGTACAAGGTATCAGATAGAGTTATAGAAAGAACTATATAGGTGTTTTTTCTATGGGAAAATTACGGATGTGACGATATAATAATATTAGGAATTTTGAGGAGAATGCAAATGTCGAAACAAACGATAAAGAAAAATTATTGCTATATTAATGATGCGATGGGATGGACGGACGATGCATATAAGGCGGAAGATTATAGAACTTGTAATTTTGGAAATAAATGCAAGACAAGAAGATGTGCCTCTGCAACGGTAAAGGGATTGTGTTATAGAGATGCTGATGGATGTAGTAATAGGCTGTATCGTGACTTGTTGCGAATATGGAGTAAAGATGAAATATTGAAATTGTATATAGAAGACAGCGCTAAATTTAATTTGGCTAATTATAACGGGGTTAGATTCAGTTGTGATTATATTGGTCCTTCTAGAGCATGGGCACATTATGTTGGAATTGAAGATAGAGAAATTGGAGAGTATTTATTATATGCAAGAACTATCGGAGGGCATATGATTTGGCCAGTGCATCATATTCCAACAATTAATACTGCTAGAGCAGGCGGCGGAAGTTTGTTTGATAGAATAGATTTGACACTTTATGAAATTCAAGGATTCTATTTGGAAGATGTCGATAAATCTAGTTTTTCACAATTGTTATGGAATGTATTACATAATGATTGTGAAAAATCTATTTTGTTAAGTTTTAGTAATAATCAGTATGGAGAAGATGCATTTAAAGCATTTATAGATTTCTGGTTGCTACAGGATTTTGTTATGGATGCTGAAAAAGAAGATTATAGAATTATATCATTGGCTACAAGTGAGGAAAATGAAAAAATTCCTATATCAGAAAACGAAACTGTATTTCCAGGTAATATTTCCAACATATGGTGGAAGGATATTGTTTCCGGTGATATCAGCGAAAAAACAAAGAAATTCTATGTGATGCTTATTGGATTAAAGATGGTGAATATATCATTGTATAATGACTTTGTTAATGGGAAGAATTCAAAACCACTTATGGATATATATAAGGAATCCGATTTGGGAGAAGGGTTATGTTATGAACTGTTGAATTGAGATGAAGCATGTGAGAAAACAGAAGGAAAAACACTTGTTACTGTTGAGCAAAAATTACAAAGCCTTTATGAGGCTATATTTGTAACAGAATATACAAATGGAGTATATCGTACAATGATTAGAAATTATGGGTTTGATAATAACTCAAAATATTTTGGGCGAAAAATTGAAAGTATGTTATCTGAATACGCAGATTATGAGTTGTAAAAAAATTTAGTAGTAACCCATTCCCCTTTTACTACTAACTAAAAATACTTTTCATCTGCTACGGCATTACCTTCATTGCTCTGCCAAGTCTTATAAATACTAATTTTTTTGCATAGTAAATTTGCATTACGACAGGTTTATAGCACCAATTTCGAATGATTTTTTGAATGAAAATGGAAGCCGGGTTATGATGAAAAAATCACATGGCAGAAAAACATTTGCCATGTCAAAAAGTGAGAGGTGAAAATGGTGTATAACATATACTTTTACGACAGCGAAAAAGATGCAGTTGTCGTAACGGACATGGATAGAAAGTAACTGGTGATATAATAATTGATATATTATGTAGAGATGTTGATATTAGAAATGAAGGGGATGCTAACACTAATGTGGATGGAGATGGCGGGAAAGTAGAGTGCCGTAAATAACATGATAGGATTAAAAGAGACTCTAATGAGAATCATTCACTCAAAGAGCCTCTTTTATTGGTTCATTTTAAAAGTTTTCGATATTCAGATGGCGAACAACCTTTTTGTTTATGAAACAGTCGGCTAAAATACAGTGGGTTATCATAACCGACAATGTGTGCAATTTCATTTACGGCATAATTTGTGGTTTCCAATAACATCTGAGCATTAGTGATTCGGATGGAGGTGATGAACTGCATTGGTGTTGTACCGGTAAATTTTTTGAAATTCCGAATAAACCAACTGACACTCATTCCTCTGGAAGTAGCATATTCTTCGATGTTGATATCACGGTTATAGTTTTCGTTAAAATAGGACGCTGCAGTATCCATTTCATGATCGAGGTATTCGTTTTTTAGTACATGTTTATGAGTAAGCTCCCGGTGAAAAATAATCAGTAAATGGCGTAGCAGTAGTGTCAGCATTTCTTCGTAGTCCTCCTGACATCTTTGTAATTCTAAAATAATTCGTTTGAAAACACGCTCATATTCCAAAGAGGTTCCTATATGAAAGATACGCTGGTCATTCGGGAAACCATAATTTCTTAAAATGTTCTTTACATCACTTCCGGTAAAATGCACCCAGTAAACTTCTGTTTTATCAATGCCATAGTATTCATATTTCTGGAATTCCTTGGGGCGGTAAAGTACTATGTTTCCTGCTGTAACGACAGTATCGTCATCTGCGTTGTCAAAATGAAAATGAGCTCGTCCGGCTGCTATATAGATGATTTGAAAGTCAAGTCTTCCTCTGGGACGATAAGTTGGAAGCTTTGGGTGTGAGGATAGGCGATAGGTGCCACAGCTTCCTACAATAAGTGGTCGGCTTTTGTCTTTGAAGTCGATAAGGGAGTGGTTGTGATAACCGGAATTTATATACATTTTGAGTCCTCCTTTGGAAAGTGAAATGTCTGACTGCAAGCAGTCAATATTGGTCTGCAGATAAAACTGCATTCACTTTAGTGTATCATTTTGTGCATGTTTTGTCCATTTTTGTTTATAGACATTTTCTTTGCAAAAATGTATGATGGTTTCAAGGTAATACAAGGACGGAAGATAATGAGACACAGAAGGTATTTTATTGATTGCCTAATGCGGTGAATAAAAAAATATATATTAAAGGAGGATTACACAATGCTCGTACCACGCTTTTATGAAGATTTGAATGTTATGCATGACAAGACAATGCCGGCAAGGACATATTACATTCCGGCATCAGTTCGTATGAATGATCTAGTGGAGCATCGGGAAAGATCGGATCGTTTTCAACTGTTAAACGGAGAGTGGAAGTTTCAGTATTATAACAGCATTTATGACGTAACGGAATCATTTTATGAGAAAGGCTATGATGTTTCCGGATTTGATCAGGTAACTGTTCCGAGTGTATGGCAGATGGATGGTTATGACACGCATCAGTACACGAATATTCGTTATCCGTTTCCATTCGATCCACCATATGTGCCACAGGATATTCCATGTGGAGCATATGTTCATAACTTTGAATATCACAGAGAAGAAAAGGCATCAAAAGCATTTCTGAATTTTGAAGGTGTCGATAGCTGTTTTTATGTATGGGTAAATGGTGCTTATGCCGGATACAGTCAGGTGCCTCACGCTACCAGTGAATTTGATGTAACAGACTTGTTGAATGAAGGGGAAAATACATTAGCGGTTTTGGTGCTCAAATGGTGTGATGGATCGTATTTGGAGGATCAGGATAAGTTTCGGATGAGTGGCATTTTCAGAGATGTTTATTTGCTGAAAAGACCGGAAAAGACAATCAGAGATTATTACATTACGACAGATGTAGAAAAAGACAGCGTTGTTGTGAAATTGGATATGCATTTTGCAGAACCAGTGGAAACGAAAGTTACTATAGAAGATAAATATGGAGCAGTCGTAGCAAGAGGGGGAACAGCAGAGAATGGTGTGTTAGAACTGACCGTGCTAAATCCGGTTTTATGGAATGCGGAGAATCCTTATTTGTATCAGGTTATTTTGACAATGCCGGATGAAGTGATCGTTGATCGGATTGGTTTCCGGACGATTGAAATTAAGGACAAAGTTGTTTATTTTAACGGAGAAAAGATTAAATTCCGTGGAGTCAACCGCCATGATTCTGATCCAGAGACGGGGTTTGTAATCAGTATCCAGCAGATCAAAAAGGATCTGATGCTGATGAAGCAGCATAACTTTAACGCGATTCGTTCCAGCCATTATCCGAACGCACCGCAGTTTTATCAGATGTGCGATGAATATGGATTTATGGTGATTGACGAGGCGGATATTGAGGCACATGGACCATTTATGCTGTACCGGAAGGAGGATACAGACCAGAACCGTTTTCACCGTTGGAATGAAAAGATTGCAGATGATCCGGCATGGGAAAAGGCAATTGTGGACCGTGTCCAGCTTATGGTGCAGAGAGACAAAAACCGTCCAAGCATTGTAATGTGGTCTATGGGAAATGAAAGTGCGTATGGATGTAATTTTGAAAAGGCGCTTGCATGGACAAAGAAGTTTGATCCGGACAGGATCACGCAGTACGAAAGTGCAAGATACCGTAATTATGATATTACCTATAATTATGACAATTTGGATCTTTACAGCCGGATGTATCCGTCACTGCAGGAGATAGAGGATTATCTGAAAAATGACGGAAGCAAACCGTTTCTGCTGGTAGAATACTGCCATAGTATGGGAAACGGACCGGGAGATTTTGAAGATTATTTTCAGATGATTCATAAGGATGACCGGATGTGTGGCGGGTTTGTCTGGGAATGGTGTGATCATGCAATCGCACATGGAACGGCAGAAAATGGAAAGACCAGATATTATTATGGAGGGGATCATGGAGAAACCATTCATGATGGCAATTTCTGTATGGACGGGCTGGTCTATCCGGATCGTACGCCGCATACGGGACTGCTGGAATATAAAAATGTCTATCGTCCGGTGAGAATCGTATCTTATGACCAAGAAAACGGACAGATAGTTCTTCACAATTATATGGATTTTGATGATTTGAAGGATTATGTGGATATTTTCTATGAAATGACACAGGATGGCTTGACTGTGGAAAAAGGAAAACTGGCAAATGTTGTTGCATCACCCCATAGCGATGCGGAAGTGGAGTTGAAGCTGCAGGTTCCAAATACCGGTAAGATTTATCTGAAGCTTATTTACCGGTTGAAAAAGGAAATGCCGTTGCTTGAACAGGGGTATGAATTAGGTTTTGATGAAATGAAGCTTGCAAATGAGGATGATAGAAACAGACAGGCTGTAAAGTGGCTGGAGCAGGAAAAAGTAATCGGAACCATTGCTGTTAAGGAAAACGATAAGCAGCTCGTGTTACAGGCAAAGGATTTTACTTATGTTTTAGATAAGCGTACCGGATTGTTTGAGGACATGCAGTTTGCCGGAAGAAGTTATATTAACCATCCAATGGAATTGAATATTTGGCGGGCTCCGACGGATAACGATATGTATATAAAACTGGAATGGGAAAAGGCACATTATGATGCTGCCTATACCAGAGCATACCGTATAGAGGTGCTTCAGAACAAGCACGGTGTGCTGATCATGGAGCATCTGGCAGTAGTAGCTGATACCGTACAAAAGATTTTGGATGTGGAAATGACATGGAAGATCAATGAAGACGGGAAAATAGAGGCGGTTATAGAGGCAGTAAAAGATAAAGAATTCCCGGATCTGCCAAGGTTTGGAATTCGGATGTTTTTGAATAAGAAAATGGATGAGATTACTTATTTTGGAATGGGACCACAGGAAAGCTACCGGGATAAACACCAGGCTTCCTGTCATGGATTGTTCCGTTCGAAGGTGGCTCAGATGCATGAAGATTATATTCGTCCACAGGAGAATGGAAGCCATTATGACTGTGATTATGTAGAGATTACAAATGGTCAATGTGGAATTGCAGCAGTTTCAAAGAATCCATTTTCGTTTAACGCTTCTGTTTATACACAGGAGGAGTTGGAACGGGTATCGCACAATTATGAATTGAAAGAATCGGATAGCACCGTATTCTGTATGGATTATGCAATGAATGGAATTGGTTCAAATAGCTGCGGACCGGATGTCATGGATAAATATCGGTTTGATGAGGAAGCATTTCAGTTTCAGTTTGAATTAATTCCGTTTGTAAAAGGATAATACAAGACACTTGATAGCCAAAGCAAATTGTTTCTAAATAACAAATAGTGAAGGAGCGATTCTTATGGAGGAAAAGAAATACTTAAAATGGTACAACAAGATAGGATACGGATCTGGTGATATTGCGGGAAATGTAGTGTATGCATTCCTGACATCATTTGTGATGGTATATCTGACAGATACGATTGGATTGGCATCCGGTATAGTGGGAACACTGATTGCCGTTTCCAAATTACTCGATGGATTTACAGACATCTTTTTTGGATCAATGATTGATAAGACGCATAGTAAGATGGGAAAGGCAAGACCATGGATGCTGTATGGTTACATTGGTTGTGCAATTACATTGGTAGCCTGTTTTGCAGTTCCAACAAGTCTTGGCAGGACGGCACAGTATGCGTGGTTCTTTATTGCGTATACGCTGTTGAATGGCGTGTTTTATACGGCAAATAACATTGCTTATTCTGCTCTGACATCACTTGTTACCAAGAACAGTAAAGAGCGTGTGCAGATGGGTTCTTACCGTTTCATTTTTGCTTTTTCAACCAGTCTTCTGATTCAAGCAGTTACTGTTGGATTCGTTGCAAAATGTGGTGGAGATGCAGCCGCATGGCGTATGGTTGCAATTATTTATGCAGTGATCGGATTAGTTGTGAATACTATTTCCGCATTATCTGTTAAAGAACTTCCGGAAGAGGAATTAAATGAAGGAGACACAACAGGTGAAGAGGAAAAATATGGGCTGGTTCAAGCATTCAAGCTGCTGGTAAAGAATAAATTTTATCTGATGATCTGTGGTACTTATATTTTGCAGCAGTTATACAGTGCAATGATCGGTGCCGGTATTTATTATATGACCTGGGTTTTGAAAAACAAAAATCTGTTTGGACAATTTGCCTGGGCGGTAAACATTCCTCTTATCATTGCATTAATCTTTACACCAACACTGGTTGGAAAGTGGAATGGTATGTATAAGCTGAACTTGAGAGGTTACATCCTTGCCGTGATTGGCAGAGCTCTTGTTGTTGTTGCCGGATATATGGGAAGTATTCCTTTGATGATGGCATTTACAGCATTAGCAGCATTAGGACAGGGACCTTGGCAGGGAGACATGAATGCAGTGATCGCATCTTGTTCCGAGTATACCTACCTGACACGGGGAAAGCATGTGGAGGGTACGATGTATTCCTGTACTTCACTTGGCGTTAAGATTGGCGGAGGTATTGGAACGGCGGTCGTAGGATGGCTCTTAGAACTTAGTGGCTATGTGGGAACACATGCTGTACAGCCACAGTCCGCGTTGAATATGATGCAGTTTATGTATCTTTGGCTGCCACTGATCTTTGATGTACTTATTATGTTTATCCTTTCCAGAATGAATGTGGAGGAGACAAATGCAAAGATCAAAAAAGAAAAGGGAATTACAGTAGAAACCGCTCAGCAGTAATGAGCAGAAATTGGTAACAGGAAAGCATTGTCTTAATTGAATAAACAATTACAGGCAATGCTTTTTGTTACGAAAGGAAAAGAAAAGGAGATGGGTTTTGTGGTGACACAGGATTTAGTGAAAAAATTAAAAGATGGATTGTATGATGCAAAACTGAAAGATATCTATGTAGATGAAAAGAAGATATCGTATGAAAGAAATCGTTATATAAAAGCAGTGGAGAGTTATACGGTACATTTTGGCGAAGGTGAGGTATCTGTCTTTAGTGCACCGGGAAGAAGCGAGATTGGTGGAAATCATACAGACCATCAATGTGGAGAGGTGCTGGCGGCGTCCATCAACAATGATGCGATTGCTATTGTGCAGAAATTGAAAGAACCATGCGTCAAAGTTATATCGGATGGGTATGAATTGATTACGATAGATTTGGATGATCTGGACAGGAGAGAGGACGAGGCGGTAACAACAAATGCACTGATTCGAGGGGTATTAGCAAAAACAAAAGAATATGGGTATCAGATAGGAGGCTTTCAGGCTTTTGTCACCAGTGATGTGCTGATCGGAGCGGGATTATCTTCCTCGGCTGCATTTGAAACGTTGATGGGAACCATCTTATCCTATTTGTTTAATGATGGTAAAATTTCGCCGATTGAAATCGCCATGATTGGACAGTTTGCGGAAAATGTATATTTTGGAAAACCTTGTGGCTTGATGGATCAGATGGCATGCTCTGTAGGCAGCTTGGCACATATCAATTTTCAGAATCCGACCGCACCTTTTGTAGAGCGGATTGAGTTTGATCTGGATGCTCAGGGATATAGTCTTTGTATTACCGATACGAAAGGCTCCCATGCTGATTTGACAGCGGAGTATGCAGCAATTCCGGAAGAAATGAAAAAAGCAGCAGCCTGTCTTGGAAAAGAAGTGCTTGGACAAGTTTCAAAAAAAGAAATACTTGCAAATTTGCCAGGAATCAGGGAAAAGGCTGGTGATAGAGCAGCACTTAGAGTTGTTCACTATGTGTGTGAAAATGAGCGTGTGCAAAAAGAAGTGGCAGCATTGAGAGAGAATAGATTTGGAGAATTTTTAAGATTAGTTAAAGAGTCAGGTGATTCTTCTTATAAGTATTTGCAGAATGTGTATGTGTGCCATGATGTGGAACATCAGAATGTTTCTATTGCATTGGCTGTCAGTGATATGATTTTAGGCGTGCAGGGAGCAAACAGGGTGCATGGTGGTGGCTTTGCCGGAACAATACAGGCATTTGTACCAAATGATATTGTTACATTATATAAAACACAGATGGAAAAGGTGTTTGGAGATGGTGCTTGTGATGTACTTAAAATTCGCAAATATGGTGGAATTCAAGTGATGTAAGATACTCAAGAAAGACAAGGAGGAATGGTTATGGGTAGCATTTTAGTATTAGGTGGAGCTGGATATATTGGCTCACATACTGTTTATGAGTTGATCGAGGCAGGAAAGGATGTGGTGGTTGTAGATAATCTTGAAACAGGATTTCGAGCAGCGGTTCATCCGGAAGCAAAGTTTTATGAAGGAGATATTCGTAACCGGGCTTTTATTGACTCTGTATTTGATAAAGAAAATATTGAAGGAGTTATTCATTTTGCAGCTAATTCGCAAGTGGGCGAAAGTATGATAAAACCATTGAAATATTATAGTAATAATCTTTGTGGTACAGAAGTGCTGTTGGAGAGTATGGTTGCACATGGCGTAGATAAGATAGTGTTTTCTTCTACAGCGGCAACATATGGAGAACCGGAGCGAATTCCTATTATGGAATCGGATCGTACACTTCCGACAAATTGTTATGGTGAAACAAAATTATCTATGGAAAAAATGTTTAAATGGACGGCAAATGCACATAACTTAAGATTTGTGTCCTTGCGTTATTTTAATGCTTGTGGGGCTCATCCTAATGGAAAGATTGGAGAGGCTCACAATCCGGAAACACATCTTATTCCTTTAATTTTGCAGGTGCCAAATGAAAAGAGAGAGTATATTTCTATTTATGGAACGGACTATGACACAAAGGATGGTACTTGTGTCAGAGACTATATTCATGTAAATGATCTTGCACAGGCTCATATTCTTGCAATGAAGTATCTTTGTGATGGAAATGACAGCAATATATTCAATCTTGGAAATGGAGTTGGTTTTACGGTAAAAGAGGTTGTGGAAACTGCAAGAAAAGTGACAGGACATCCAATTCCGGCGAAGGAAGAACCACGTCGAGCAGGAGATCCATCTATGTTGATCGCTTCCAGTGCAAAAGCAAGGGAAATGTTAGGATGGAATCCGCAATATGCAGATTTGGAAACAATTATCGGTACGGCATGGAAATGGCATAAAAGTCATCCAAATGGATATCAGAATGTGTGAAGGGGGGAAGTGTCATGATTAATGAGTATATCAATGAGCTTGTGGCGTATGGATTGAACCAGGGATTGGTTGATCCGGAAGATGAAGTATATGTGACGAATCGCCTTCTGGAATTATTTCAATTGACAGAGCATGAAGGAACAGCGAAAGAGGTTAGATCAGAAAGAGAATTGTCACAGATTTTAAACGATATGTTGGAATATGCATGTCGGCAGGGGATGCTGGAGGAAGAAACAATTACGGAAAAGGACTTGTTTGATACAAAGATTATGGGAATATTGACACCCCATCCCTCTGTGGTTCGCAGGCAGTTTTGGGATAAATACAATATATCTCCTAAAGCTGCAACAGATTTTTATTATCAGTTTAGCCAGGCAACAAATTATATTAGAAAAGATCGAATTGCAAAGGATGAGAAATGGACAGCAAATACAGAATTTGGTGCAATGGATATAACCATCAATTTATCAAAACCGGAAAAAGATCCTCGTGATATTGCAAAGGCAGGAAAAGCAAAAAAATCGGGGTATCCGAGTTGTTTGCTATGCAAAGAAAATGAAGGTTACGCCGGACATATTTCTCATCCGGCAAGACAAAATCACAGAATTATTCCGATTACATTGTGTGGAGAACAGTACAATTTACAGTATTCGCCGTATGTGTACTATAACGAACATTGTATTGTTTTCAATGATCGACATATTCCAATGAAAATTGATAAAGCGGTTTTTGCCAAATTGTTGGATTTTGTGCGGCAGTTTCCGCATTATACGGCAGGATCGAATGCAGATCTCCCGATAGTAGGTGGTTCTATACTGAGCCATGATCATTTTCAAGGAGGCGGATACGAATTTGCAATGGCAAAGGCTCCATATGAGACGGAATTTTCATTAAAACAATTTCCGGACGTTCATGCAGGAATTGTAAAATGGCCTATGTCTGTGATTCGCCTGCAGGGAGAAATTACCGAATCAATAGTAAAGGCTGCAGATCATATTTTAATGCTTTGGCGCAGATATACAGATGAGAAAGCATTTATTTTCAGCGAAACCAATGGAGTACCACATAACACGATCACACCGATTGCGAGAAAGAGAGGAGATCTGTTTGAATTAGACCTAGTGTTACGAAATAATATTACCACAGAAGAGTTTCCGTTAGGTGTGTATCATCCACATCCGGAATATCACCATATAAAAAAAGAAAATATTGGTTTGATCGAAGTGATGGGACTGGCAGTTCTCCCAGCTAGATTGCAAATGGAAATGGCGGAGCTGGAACGTAGAATTCTGCAGAATGAGGATCTGCGGGAAAGCGATTTGACAAAATCACATGCAGAGTGGGCAGAGAAATGGCTGCCAAACTATGAAATCACAGAAGAGAATCTTCATGCAATCGTGCAAAAGGAAATAGGATTTGTGTTTGCAAAAGTGCTTGAATGCGCAGGTGTTTACAAAAGAACACCGGAAGGACAAGCTGCCTTCAAAAAATTTTTGGAGTGCATATAAAAAAAGGACCATTTCACATTTGTGAAGTGGTCTACTTTTTCAGTATTCAGTTTTCACAAATAGTCCTTTTAGCCAGATTATGCATGATATACATGCTCAAAGTATCCTTTATAGAAAGCTAAAAGGTTGTTGATATAATTTTTGAATTTGCTCATTTTGTATTCCTCCTTTCCTTGTTTGCAAATTCATTATAGGTCACGATGGATAAGAATGCTTGCCAAATTAAAAGAAAATGTAGACAAATGTTGCAGAGGAAATCAACAATTAAGTAATAAAGGGGAGATGTATCGATGCATTTGACGTTTAAGGAAACAAAGGAAGAGGTATATGCGGCGCAAAGAGTGTCAAAACATGTATCTCCACATTTACATAATGCATTGGAGATTGTGTGCGTAACGGAAGGAACACTTGAGATGGGAGTGGGGCAGGAATTATATCATATGGAAAAGGGTGATATCGGATTTGTCTTTTCTGATATTATTCATCATTATCAAGTGTTTTCAGAAAAAACGAGCCGGGCGGATTATATCTTGGTTCCGTCTTCTTTTGCAGGAGTATTTAAAGATAAAATACAAGGATATGCTCCTAAATATCCGGTTATTCGTGCGGGGCAGATTGAACCAGATGTTTATAATGCAATTCAGGCGATTATCCAAATGGAAGAAAACGAACCTATGATTGTTCAAGCTTATGTTCAAATTGTGCTGGCAAGATGTATAGGAAAAATGGAATTGGTGGAAAAAAGTTGTGTGGGAAGTGATGACTTAATTTATCGTACTGTATCTTATATATCAGGAAATTTTAGGAGACAGTTTTCTTTGGAAGATATGGCACGCGATCTTGGAGTGAGCAAGTATGTATTATCCAGGGTGTTTTCTAAAACATTTCACCGTAATTTCAATCAGTATCTCAATGATGCCAGATTAAGTTATGCATGCACAAGATTGGTAAATACCAGTGATACGATCCTGAATATCTGTCTGGACAGCGGTTTTGACAGTCAGAGAACATTTAACAGAGTGTTTAAAGAACGCTATAAAACCGCACCAAGTGAATATCGGAAAAACAAAAGACGAAATGGGTAAGGGGATAGAAGTGGAAAATGAAAAAGTTATGCAGGAAAAAGCCGCAGATATTTTGCAACTGGAAGAGGAAGGTGAAAATCTTTTTAACTTCTAGCACCAGAATGTCGAGGTGTAAAAGTTGAAAAATTGCACCTTTTTTTGCACCTTTTGCGAGAGAAGAAATGTTAAAATATAAGGTGTAATGAGAAAAATCAAAAATTATATATTGTTTCAATATTATTGATGTGTACAGAACTTTTGGGTATTGAAAGGTATTAAAAGGATATGAGAAATTATGATTAGAGTATGTTTCATTTGCCACGGCAGGACTGTGGATACAGTTATAAGTGGCGATGAAGTGCGATAAAGTGGGGCAAATCGTGGTGGAGTGATAGGTTGTGGACTACGGTTTTTATACGGATGAGGATAGTAAAATAATGAGATGAAATGTGTAGTTGTCCTATGAATAAATGTGGAAGTAGCAGGCGCAAAAAGACCTGCTATTTTTATGTTGTAACGTGGCGATTTGTATTGTAAATGTTGCACACGGATGATATAATTTTGAACATAGGAGGGCTTTGAAATGAACAAGACAATTTCTATGAGTATTAGGGTTAGTGAAGAAGAACTGGATAAGTTGAAACAAGCTGCAAGACTTGAGGCGTATGCTTCATATAGTGAGTTTATAAGAAGAACTGCCTTGAAAGAGGCTGATAAGGTTATTGCTGCTTCAAACGAAAGGAAAACGGGGGAACATAAGTTATGATAAATAAAGAAAATTTAAAAAAGGTTTTGGATTTTTTAGAGTTTACACATAGAAAAGAAATTTATACATATAAAAATACAATTCTTGGATATACGATAGTGGTTGACTTTGCGGGAAAAGGGAAAATAACATATCCAGATGGCGTAATAGTAAATGATGAAACTACAAGTAATTTAACAAAAAATGAGAATTTTGTTGTTTTGGAATGTGTGTATAGATTGTTAAAACTGGGATATAAACCAGAGTGCATTGAATTGGAACCTAAATGGGAGGCACCACATGATATAGGAGGTGGTGGTAAGGCTGATGTGTTAGTTAAGGATAATGCAGGTGAATCTTTTTTGCTTATTGAATGCAAAACATGGGGAAAAGAGTTTGATAATTATTGGAAAAAAACAGAACAAGATGGGGATCAGTTGTTTTTTTATGCGGTTCAAAAAAGGTCAACCAAATATTTATGTATGTATGCATCAAATTGGGACAATGATGAACTGGTTAGAAAAAGCAACATTATCTCATTAAAAGACAATACTGCAACACTTGAATCATTTGATGAACCTATTTCTTTTGAAAAAGCGAATGACAAATCATCGTTATTTGCAGCTTGGAATATAACATATGGAAAGTATTCGTTTAAAAATGGAATATTTGAGGATACATGCATTCCATATTTAATTGAAGAAAAAGGAAGAGATATTTCCAATATTACAGAAATAGGTCATGATGATATACAAAAAAAATATCATGAATTTACTACTATATTAAGGCAACATAATGTATCAGGAAGGGAAAATGCTTTTGATAAGTTGGTAAATTTGTTTTTGGCAAAAATAGTTGATGAAATACGAAATTCAGATAAACTTCAGTTTTACTGGGGGGGACCACAATATGATGATTATTATAAATTGCAAGATAGATTGCAGGTTTTATACAAAGAAGGAATGGAACAATTTCTTGGAGAAGAAGTTTCATATATTGATGAGTCAACTATTGAAGAAACATTCAAGCTTTTTTTGAATGATCCGGATGCAACCAAAGATACTATACTTAAGTACTTTAGACAATTAAAGTTTTACACAAATAATGATTTTTCTTTCATTGATGTTTATAATGAAAAGTTGTTTTATAAAAATGCACAAGTATTAGTTCAAATGGTAAAAATGCTGCAAGATGTCAAACTTGTAACGGAAAAACCTAATCAGTTTCTTGGGGATTTGTTTGAAGGATTTCTGGATGATGGTATTAAGCAGAGTGAGGGACAGTTTTTCACACCAACACCAATTGTTAGATTCTTAGTGTCAACATTACCATTAGAGGAAATAATAAAATCAAAGGGTAATCATACATTAAAAATGTTGGATTATGCATGTGGAGCTGGTCATTTTTTAAATGAGTATGCTCGTAGAGTAAAAGAATATCTTCCGGATGATAGAATAACAGAGTATTATGGAAGTATATTAGGAATTGAAAAAGAATATCGTTTATCTAAAGTGGCCAAAGTATCAGCATTTATGTATGGTCAAAAAGATATTAATATTGTGTATGATGATGCTTTATCTGAAAATGAAAATATTAAGGAAGGTTATTACGATTTACTTATTACAAACCCACCATATAGTGTAAAGGGGTTTCTAGAGACTTTATCAGAGAGAGAGCGAAATGAATATTCACTTTATGAGTTTATTGGGAAGAATAGCATTTCGACAAATGATGTCATTGAAGCATTTTTTGTGGAGAGGGCATATCAATTATTAGCGCCAGGAGGAATAGCTATTATTGTTCTGCCAATTTCATTGCTTAACAATCCAGATATGGTATCGGTTAAGGCAAGGGAATTAATACTTAAATATTTTGACATATATGCAATAGTTGAGTTTGGAACGAAGACTTTTGGAAAAACGGGAACTAATACTGCTACATTATTTATGAAGAAGAGAGAAGAAAATCCACCTGAAAGTAATCATTATAAAAATAGAGTCGATTCATGGTTTCAGAATGATCGGACAAAGGATATGTTATTTGAAGATGATAATTTGTTAAAAGATTACTGTAAAATGAGGGGGATTGATTATAATCAATATATTGAGTTTATAGGTAATGATGAAAAAAGTGTTGTATGGTCAACCGATGTGTTTGTAGAATATTTAGAACTATACAAGAAAACGGCGGAGTGGACTAATAGAATACAAAAAGAAACTTTTCAAAAACTTTCAGAAGAAGAACGACAAAAGGAGTTACATGATAGATTTTATGATTATGTAGTTGCTTTAGAAAAAGAAAAAGTATATTTTTATGTACTTGCAAAGAGTAATCATTCACCGGTTGTAGTTGTAAAATCGCCAACATCTGCTACTGAATTGAAAAAATTTCTCGGTTATGGGTGGAGTGATACAAAAGGAGATGAAGGAATAAAGTATGTAGGACAGAAAGATTCAAAGCATGGAATTGATAAAATAAAGACACCATTATTTAATCCGCAGGATTTAAATGACGAGAATAAAATTAATATGATGATACGTAACAATTTCTTGGGAAAGGAAATAGTAAAACAACCGCATACAATTATATGTGGTATGCCAGATTTGCTGGATTTCTCAGCACCAATATTTGATAAGACAATTGATACATCATTGTTGAATCGGATTCAAATAGAAAGTGATTATGAATTAAAAAAATTCTCTAAACTAATTAGTTTAGAATATGGTAAAAATCTTCCAGAAGAAAATCGTATACCAGGTGAATATCCGGTTATGGGTTCTAATGGACAAGTGGGAACCCATAATAGCTATTTGGTAGAAGGCCCAAGTGTTATTGTTGGTAGAAAAGGAAGTGCAGGACAAATTGTATGGGAAGAAAAAAATTGCAATCCTATTGATACAACATTTTATGTTAATTTATTAGATGATACGTATAATATAAAATTTGTATATTACATGTTGATGGCTATTGATGTTAGACAAATTCCTAAACAAAAAAGAAGTACGGGTGTTCCGGGATTAAGTCGAAAAGATGTGTATCAATTAATGTTACCTATTATTCCTTCACAAATACAAGAGGAACTGATAAAAAAATGTGACATAATAAAAAATAAATATGAGACAACTAGGATGACAGTAGATGAATATTATCTGAAAATAAGAGAGGTATTTTTGAAGAAAAATATATTTAGAATTGTTGAAAATGAAGATTAAGATTGGTAAGTAGGGGGATGCCAAATCTCTACGTCCTTCCATCCGGAAGACCGATGCCCCCTCTCACGCATATTTTCGCGAAATTGCGCAGGGGGTATTGTGGGAACTTGGTCTTTGCAGCTTAAATGGCTGAGATTAAGGAAAAATATTGAAATGTTGTGCGCGAAAAGTATTGCCGATTTGTGTAGAAGTAGTATAATGGTCTCATAAATTAAGACGTTAGTGTATAATTTTTATTGGCAAAAATAAAGGGAAGAAG
>UMDQ01005037.1_pt1 | contig 18800 bp, 17 predicted proteins | sample 1964531 | NCBI WGS metagenome assembly UMDQ01 (sample SAMEA4835998, study PRJEB28245) | human gut metagenome | biome: gut microbiome; material: fecal sample | place: Denmark | collected 2008
TCGCATATCTGTAGAACTCATCAAGAAGATTGTTTGATGTACTCATCCTGACAAGCTTAATATTTTTATTGTTCTTCACCTCGTCTCTTAAGTATGAAGTGATAGTTTTTTTCATTTCAATCTCTTTACTTCTTGAATATAAAAGTTCCTTTGTGCAGCTCATACACTGCATGAAGAACAACTCATATTCAACATTAATTTTATCCAGTATTTTATCCTGCATATTATCATGTCCTTTCACATTTTAATCATCACTTGCGCTGTCGGCATCTTCAATTCCTTTCACTCTTCCAATATGAAGCTGATTAGATGTATGCCATTCATCAGTTGCACTGTATATTCCGATTGGGTCTCCTGCCTCAAAAACTTTTCCATTGCCAAGATAAATTGCAACATGCCCTATCTCGCCATTAGATGTTTCATTTTTATAGAAAATTAAATCACCAGGCTGAATATTTTCTGCTTCAATTTCTTCGCAGACTTCGTACTGGTCTTTCTCCAATCGTGGCAGATTTATTCCTGCTTCGCCATACACATATTGAACTAAACCTGAACAATCAAAGCCACCATCATCAGGTGAACTTCCTCCTGATATGTAATCCCAGCCTGAATATTTCATTGCTTCATCAATAATCTTCTGCACCGTTGCATTATCATAATTGTATATATACTGATTTACGAGCTGTGCATAAAACATATTTCCGTATGCATAACGCCATCCACCATTGTAATCAATAGCAATCTGATTTTTATAAGCAACTTGGTTTCCTCCGGATTTTTCTTCAGCAAATGCTATTGCCAAATCAAGCGTGTAAGCTTTGCCGTTTTCTGCAACATAATCAATGAATCCTGTTCCATAATTGTAAGCCTGTATTGCGGTATTTATATCGCATTCCTTTTCGGATGCCTTCATAACACATGAAGCAAAATATTTTGCTCCCTGTGCAATCGACTCCTGTGGTGTCTTGAAGCTGTTCGGTGGAAGTCCTGCGGATTCTGATGACTGCATTACATCAGTTCCAATTCCATGTGATTCAACTTCCATTATCGCAAGAAGATAATTCACATAATCTTCTACCTGTTCATTGACTGCAGCATCCTTAACATCCTGTGTATAACTTATTGTATTATCTGATAATAGCTGTCTGTATAACCCTGCAATGACCTGTGCAGATGATGCATCCTTAACAGCTCCGGCAATTGATGATATAAGTGCAACAAGAAGAGAAACAATCACTATAACAACAGCTAATACAATAAGCAGAGGAAGAAGAATAACTCCAAGCTGTGATATTAAAGCAGCTGCAAATGCCATGATAACCGCTGTTATTTTTTGTATTGTTCCCATGCCTGACTTAGATATTGCAATATCTGATGAATGCTCTGTCTGATAATCTGTCGGGTCTGATTCAGACTGTGATGATGCATCCTTTAATGTATCAGCATATTTTTTCACAGCTTCTGTTGCTTCTTTGGCTATCTCACTTGCTCCACCAGAGCCGGCAGCCGCACCTGTCTGTGCTGCTGTCTTTGCTCCATTTTCAGCAGCTTTTTTTGCAGTCTGCTCTCCGGCTTTTTTTGTATTTTCCATTGCAGAATAAGTTGTCTCCTGCTCATTTATCCTGTATGAATAATTCTGATTATCCGTAGAAGGCTGCTCATTCTTTTTATTTTTCTCATCAAAAAAAGTGACGGAATCCGTCACATTTTTTGATAACAATTCTGATTGTGCATCCAGCTTCTTTTTAAATCTTTTATATTCGGGAGACTGTTTGAACACTTCAAATGCTCTCTTCTGCTGTGAAGGTGGAAGAGAAGAAAACGCTTTGTACTCTTCCTTTGTCATGTAATTTTCTACAGACAGTCTTTCATATTCTGGCTTGGGAATCTTAAGACCGCTTTTCTTTATTTCTTCTTCAACCGGATTAAGAATCTTCCTTGTCGAACCAAACTGTGGTATTGATTTTACATTTACTTTTTCATCAGCAAAATTAATCCCCATAAGCAGCCTCTTTCATTTTTTCCTTTCGAGCCTTTTCCGCTTTCTCATGGAAGTTCGTAGAGAAAACTTCATACAGTGGATTATCCTTGCTCATAAGACTGTCAAGAATTATAACCTTCTTGCCCCATACCATTACAGACCTTCCAGGTCTATCACTTTTTAGGGCATCATATTCTGCCTGGGTCAAATCCTGAATTTTTGAAAGCCTTTCCGCATCTTCTCCTACCTGCTGGAAGAACATCTTGTACCCACAGTTCTGAAACATATCCCTTAAATCAGGATTTTCCAGTGCCCTTGTAAGATTCTGCATGGCGAGTGTAACAATACCGCCAAACTTTCTGTATGTGATTACAGCATTAAGAAGTATTTGTGCTGATGAAGCATTCCTGGTTACAACCTGTGTTTCATCCACAACAAGTCGTGTAGCTTTCTGCAGTTCCTGATTGTAGTTCATCCTGATTGAGAGGAAGAACATAATTGATATCATTACTGGCTGCCAGTAATTTTCATCAACATTCTTAAGACCAAATGCTACAAGTCTGTAAGTACTTATATCTACATCTGATGGATATGCAAACATATCATATACACCATCTGTATAACTGTAGAGGCAGTTTACCATCTCATGAATAATCTTTTTATCATGAACATTTTCGTTATTATCCTCAAGTATCATTAACTCCTTACGGACATCTTTAATTGTAGGCTGTATAAGATTATTACGGCTAAAAACCTTGTCATACACATTCTGTACTGCCTGCTCAATGAAGTTGCTGTGTTCCTGTGTATAGACTATCTTTTTCATTATGGCTTCGGTAAAGCTTGTCGCCCATTTTGTTACATCTGCTATGAACAGCTCTCTGTCCTTCTTTGTGCCGGCTTTAAACAGACTTAATGGTACTTCCATAGGATTTATATGTATATCTGATTTAGGAGTAAAATCAAGGAACAGACCACCATACATGGCGCATACATTCTGTGTTTCATTCTGTGGGTCTATTATCTGGAGGTCGTCATCTGTGGATAAAAGTGTCTGGGTTATTTCTGTTTCCTTAATAAGAAAACTCTTTCCTGCTCCTGTCGGTCCGATAATTATTCCCTGAGGTGATGTCAGTGACTTTCTGTTAGCAAATACAAGATTCTTTGTAGTATTGTTAATTCCGTAAAATATTCCACCAGGTTCAGTTACTTCCGGAGCAAAAAACGGCTGTAATGCTACAAGTGAAGATGTATAGAAGCTTCTCATCTTCTTTACCTGTCTGACACCTGTTGGGAGTGCTGTGTTAAATGCCTTAAGCTGCACATAGTTATATGTTTCAAGATATGCACCGACATTTTTGGCTGTACGCTGCATTGATTCTATTCTTGCAGCAAGCTCATCCTCACTTCCTGCAGTAACAACAACCAAAAGACCTGCCTGTATACATTCCTCAGAATCATCATCGAGCTGGTCCATATATCCTTCAAGCTCTGCTCTCTTTTTCTTCTTACTATACGAGATTCCTGTAACAGCCTGATTATTGCTTTTCTTGGAATCCGCTTCCTGGCTTATTGCCCTCTCGTTATTACCATAAGCACTTCTTAGCATGCTTCTTGTTACAGAGTGTTCCACAGGCGCATAATCAATGGTAACAAATGACTGGTAAGAAGTATCAGATATTGTATGTATGAGCTTTCCATCATCAAGTGCAGTATCAAAGTCTCTCGCAAACAACACTGATACATATGTGTCATTATTAAACATCATGAAATCCCTATACTGGTCTACTGACACAGGAATAACATCATACAATGCATCATGGTTGAAATCATATTCCTTCTTCTCTTCCTGGTAGAAGAAATTACGAATCATATTCAGTCTCTGTTCAGCCTTCATTGGAACTATTATGCTTCTCATTGCGCTAAACAGTCTTTCCAGTTCTGTATCCATTCCAAGAAAATAGCTTCTTGCCTCATCATATGTCCTTGTTCTGACTGTAATTGTAAGCGTAAGCACCCGGTTCAAATCATGAAGGTCAGAATTTTCCATCTTTTCCTTAATCCACATGCTTATGCCTTCGCTTACCTCCGGATAGTCACTTCTGTTAATGTCGGTAAATATATCATTAACGAACTGTGTCATATTCTGATATTGATTTGACACTGTTATCTTAAATGATGTACTCATTCCCTTTAAAAAATCCATTAATGAAAGAAGGACATTTGCCTTGTCCTCATCATCTTTGTTTACATATGATATGTCTGTGAATGTGTAGCACCTGTCATAAAGTACAGCTCCTTTGCTATTTTCAATCTGGAAAATGCCATTAGGATATGCCTTATGAATGAACAATGCTTCTCTGGTATTTTTAGGTGTTTTTACCGGCGCTGTTGTAAGTGTTATGCTGTCGCTGAATCTTTTAGCCGGATTCATATAAAATGCCACGGTTAAGCCCCCTTCCTTTTTCTCTTAGCTTTGTCCTTATTGTTAATGTTTCTTATGATTTGAAATTTTCTGTCTGGTTCTGTCTCTTCCGATTCATACAGAAGTCTTTTAGTATTGCCTGTATACATATATTCTTTTACAAGCTCTTTGACAGATAAGTAACCCTGATACTTGTAAAATCCTATAAATATGACAGGTGCAGCTACCGGCACAGCACAATATATTGCTATGGTAAGCGGTATCTTGAATCCAAGCACAAGTACGGCTACAACCGCACCTGCACATATAAATCCTTCTGCTATATGTACAATATCTGTCATTGAAAAGCCCTTCCAGAAATCGTTTTTATATTCCTTCAGGAAGTCTTTATTAATATTAATTTTCATACATTGTCCTTTCGTCACATTATCTTAAATCAAATGCTCTCTTTAAAAAGTTATCGCTTGACTTTACTGCAGTTGCCATAAACGGCATAAATATAAACGATAATATTACTGCCACTGCACCATCAAACCATGAAGCAAGCAGACCTGAATTACACATGCCTGTCAGTGCTGCATTAAGACCGCTACAGAGCTGCATTACAAGTGCAATTACTATTATCTGCAGTGTACTTGTGAGAAAGCTTTTAAACCATGCTATCGCAGAATTTTCAATTCCTCTTCCACCTGAAAGTGTTGACAATGCAAGAGGTGCAACCGATATAAGCATGAAAAGATTAAGAAATCTTCCAAGTACTTCTATAAGGACTGTTATTGAGCAGACACCTGATATAATAAGATATATAGGTGCAAGCATTATCATTGCAAGTCGGAATCCTGCATCATAATCTCCACCTATTACTGTAGGAACTCCCTTTGGCAGCAACACTTTTGTTGTTGTGATTGCAAAACCTGTAAATTCCTGCATTATATCCAGACTGTTTACCATAAGGATATTTGCGACAATAAGCTTAATAAAAAGTTCTATCCATGCTTCCATTGTTATTCCTTCTTTCAGATTGCTTGCCTGCCGGCAGAATCCTACGAGAGTAAATATATTAAGGAACGCTGCACCCATCGAAAGGAACAATGGAAATACTGTATTCTTAACATAATCCCACGCTCCTACATTTCCATCAAGTCCAAGAAACTGTAAAAAGGCATTAGCTGCAGGTGTAGTAAACGAACTTACATTTTTACCCATAAGCGTATATGCTATTCCCATAACAAAATTCCATAGTTCCTGTGCTATTGTGTAAATAGAACCACCTGATAAAAGGTCTATAACCCATTGCGGAGCTGCCAAAGCTACCGGATTAATTAATATGTTCACTGGTTCTCCTTTCCTGTTAAAAAGGACAGATTCTTTTTATAGAATCTGTCCTGCATCATTTATGTAAAAACATAATGTATTGCTCCCGTTCACGAGCGTTAATACATATTTTTATCCAAGAATTGCATTAACAAGCTGTGGAGCAAGTGTCATTACAAGGCCACCACCTACTCTTTTAAATCCCATAGCCTGCATTGTTCCTTCCTGGCTCTGCATTGACACACCTACTTCAAAGAATGCCCATAACAGGATAATTGCTCCTATCGAACTTACCATTGCTGTAACAATTGCTATAAGATTATTAAAAGCACCTGTAACAATTGCTGCTCCATCCGTTGCTCCCTCTTCTGCAAATACCGTCAGTTGAGGAACAAATATAAATATGCTTACAAATGCAGCTATCAATAAAAACTGCATTGCCTTTCTCTGTGTTTCACTCAATTTTATTTTCTGTTTTGTCATACTTTTTCCTTTCTGCCTATTGGCTGTGACGGAATCCGTCACTTTTTTACATTAAAAAAGAGCCTGTATCTTTTTGACACAGACCCTTACTCCTATTTATCTCTTCCAACATATTTACCGACTAAAAATACACCAAGTCCTGCAAGTACAATAAACATTACAAAGAATATCATGCCGAACCATCTGTTTAATGCAGCCGGGTTGATACCGACTATCAGTCTTGATAATACCATGCACAAAACAAGTGCCACTATAACTACTACTATTAATGCCAATACTTTAACCGGGCTTATTCCTCTTCTCATAAAACTACCTCGTTTCTTTTATAATTTATTCTATTAATGCGCCTGTAACATAACCACTATCCAGTGTTACAGATATTCTTCTGTCCCCATACATGTATTGTAGGATTCCTGTTGCTGTGTCTGACCTGTAATCCGTTGAAACTTCTGTGTCTGCGTTTTTAAATGCATCTTTAACTGTTGCATAAGTAGCCGTGGTGGAAAGCCCCATAAATGTTGAACCTTCTTTTAATTCCACAGCAATTGCATAACAATCAGAAGTGTTACCGGCTTTAGTGTTGTATTTAATCATTATCGTACTCTTATATGCATCCATATACATATCAAGTGTTGCTGTCTCACTTGATAATGTATTACTTACATATATATAGCCCAGGTCTTTGATTGAGGCTGCTGCAACAGGATACTTGAATGTATTACCATTCAACTCAAATGTAAATGCCTTGCTGTTTTTGTCATAAGAAAAACTCTTAACAGCCTCAGTCTTTTTTACCGGGCTTGTAGCTGCTGTACTTGAAGCTGCCACAGATGTTGTCCTTGCTGTGCTGCTGCTCTCTGCTACTCTGGTCTCTTCAATAGATTCTTCTGTTATCTTTGCCGGCTTCTTAGGCATTTTAATCTTTCCACCAAATGCAAAATATAATGTACTTCCGGCTATCAGCAGAATTACAACTGACAAAATAAGATTTATTGTGAATCCGGCTTTTGCAAAACTCTTCTTATTCTCATTCTTATCTTTCTTCCTGACAGCAAAAAAGATAAATCCAACAACAGGAATAGCAGACATTAAAGAATATATGTACCAATCCTTTTTTGGTACTGCCTGCTTGTTCTCAGACCGCAGTTCAGCAACTATCTGTGCAAGCTGCTTTTCTTCCTTTTCCTTAAATGTATCTGGAATCATATCAGGAGTAAGGCTTTCTGTAACACCGTCTGTTGCATCCGCTTTTTTGGCATCTGTCACTGTTGAATCTGTTGTATCCTGACTGCCTCCATCTTCATTTGTGACGGATTCCGTCACATTGTCTTCCGGCACTTTTTCAAGCTTTAGTCTGCCGGATTTGTTTTGCTTCATGTTGTTACCGCATGAACTGCAGAACATAGCTTCATCCGGATTTTCTGTTCCACATTTATTACAGAACATTATTGCTCTCCTTTCCGCTAAAAAAGGCAGATGCTTAAAGCACCTGCCATATGTGTGATATATTTTTTCCTTATCCATCCTGTCCATCAGGATAGCGTGACGGATTCCGTCACATTTCTAATTCTTCTGATTTCTGCTCTTTTTTGCCATTACAAGGCTTACCATAACTGCAAGTGATATTAACGCAAGTAAAGCATATCTATATACATTACCTGTATCACCAGTCTTAACAATCTCAACAGTCTGGTTCACATCATTAATATCTGCATGACCTATGACCTTAATGCCGTTTTCATACAGGTTCTCAAAGACTACTATTGTATTTCCGGCAAGCAGTGAGCTGTCGAAAGTAAATGTTACATCTACGCTTCCATCTGCTTTTTCTGCTGTAAATTCAGTATAACCTGTAATCTCGTTTCCGTCCTTATCCAAGAACTTCTCGCCTGTCTCCTGATTCATAAGAATACCTTTAACCTTATATTTCTCTCCGGCTATAAGATTCTTATAATCAACAACATCCTTAAGTATTACGCTTCCTTTTTCCGTAATGCTCTTTGCACTGTCAATAGTTGCAGTAGTGTGTATTTCAGGGAAATGTACACTCTGTCCTTCATCCTTAATATCAGCATGTGAGGCAACCTTAATTTTTTCATTAAAAAGGTCTTCAAACACTACAGTTGTCTTTCCGGCAAGCAGTGAGCTGTCGAAAGTAAATTCAATGTTAATGCTTCCGTTCTGGCTTTCTGCAGTAAATTCCTTTTCAGATGTAATAGCATTTCCATCCTTATCAAGAAGTTTTTCTCCTGTCTCCTTGTTCATAAGAACACCGGATACCTTATACTTTTCTCCAACGGTAAGATTGCTGTAATCAACCTTATCTGTTATTGTGGTCTTTTCATCAACCACACCGGTATGTGTTCCTGTAGTCTTATCTGTCGCTGTTGTATGGATTTCAGGGAAATTAACCGTCTGTCCTTCATCCTTGATGTTTGTATGGGATGCAACTTTGACATTCTCATTGTAAAGGTCTTCAAACACTACAACAGATTTACCGGTAAGCAATGAACTGTCAAATGTAAAAGCAAGTTCAACTGTTCCATCCGGCTTTTCAGCAGTAAACTTCTTTGTAGCTGTTATCTCTCTCTTGTCCTTGTCAAGAAGTGCCTTTCCTGTAGTCTTATCCATAAGAACACCTTTAATCTCATAACTGTTTCCGGCTACAAGATTCTTGTAATCAACCTTATCTGTTATGGTTGTCTTTACATCAGGAGCTGCAGTATGTGTCTTTGTAGCAGCGTCCGTTGCTGTTGTATGGAGTTCAGGGAAATGTACTGTCTGTCCTTCGTCCTTTATGTCTGTATGGAAAGCCACCCTGACATTCTCATTATAAAGGTCTTCAAACACTACGGTTGTCTTTCCGGCTAGTAATGAGCTGTCGAAAGTAAATTCAATGTCAATGCTTCCGTCTTTGCTTTCTGCAGTAAATTCCTTTTCAGATGTAATCGCATTTCCATTCTTATCAAGAAGCTTTTCTCCTGTCTCCTGGTTCATAAGAACACCGGATACCTTATATTTCTCTCCAACGGTAAGATTGCTGTAATCAACCTTATCTGTTATTGTGGTCTTTTCATTAACAACACCTGTATGTGTTCCTGTAGCCTTATCTGTCGCTGTGGTATGGATTTCAGGGAAATTAACTGTCTGTCCTTCATCTGTAATATCAGCATGTGAAACCACCTTTTTATCTCCGCTGTACAGGTCTTCATATACTACAACCGATTTACCGGCAAGCAGTGAACTGTCAAATGTAAATGTTACATCTACACTTCCATCTGCTTTTTCTGCCTTAAATGAAGTCTTGGATGTAACGGCATTTCCATTCTTATCAAGAAGCTTCTCTCCTGTAGTCTTATCCATAAGAACACCTGATATCTCATATGCTTCTCCGGGAACAAGGTTCTTATAGTCAACCTTATCTATAATTGTTGTCTTTAAGTCAGGAGCTGCAGTATGTGTCTTAGTGGCTGCATCTGTTGCCGTGGTATGGATTTCAGGGTAATGTACTGTCTGTCCTTCGTCCTTTATGTCTGTATGGAAAGCAACTTTGATATTATCATTATAAATGTCTTCAAATGCAACAACCGATTTACCGGCAAGCAGTGAACTGTCAAATGTAAAAGCAAGTTCGACTGTTCCATCTGACTTTTCAGCCTTGAATGTTGTCTTGGCTGTTATCTTTTCCCCGGACTTATCAAGAAGTGCTTCCCCGGTTTCCTGATTCATGAGAACTCCAGATACCTCATATGTATTTCCAACAATAAGGTTCTTATATTCAACCTTATCTGTTACAGTTGTCTGCTCATCAACAGCTCCTGTATGTGTATGTGAAGCTTTATCTGTTGCTGTGGTGTGGATTTCAGGATAATACACGGTCTGCTCTGTATCATCAATATCTGCATGTGTGTATATCTTCTTTCCATCCTGGAACATATCCTCAAAAGCTACAAGTGTCTTTCCGGCAAGCTCTGCCTCAAAACTGAATGTAACTGTTACAACCTGCTTTACGCCTGTTGCATTAAATGTGACGGATTCCGTCACATCATTTCCGTTGATATCCTTAAGAGCTTTTCCTGTTTCCTTATCTGTTAATGTTCCTTTTAATGTATAGGTCTTTCCCGGGAAAAGATTATCGCACTCAACATGATCGGAAACAACATATTTATTATCAGCACTTAATGCTCCCTGATGTGTACCTGTTGTAGTATCAAGTGCCTGGGTTCTGACAATCTCTGTATGGTCATCCTCAAAGAAATATGAGAATGTCTGCACCTTTGTTTTCTGTGATTTATATGTTGCATCTATTGTCTTTGCTTCAAATCTGTTACCATAACCTGTAGGAGAATCTATCTCTTTTACAATATAACGGCCTAATGGAAGGTCTGAAACAAATACAGCCTTTCCTAATGCATTTGTAGACTGTCTCTCAATCATTGCACCCTTCTTAATAATTACAGTACCATCATGATTGACAATATCCTCATTTGCATAAAGGGCAAATACTGTATTAAGAAGCGGATTCATTGTTGCAGCATCTGTCTTATTGGCATCAACTGCAATCTTTTGTCTTTCATTTTCTACAGTCTTTGAATCCTTTACAATTTCAACTGTCTGTCCTGCATATGTAAGAGTTACATCAACAGGCGCAGCATCTAAAACAAAACCTGCCGGAGCTTTTGTCTCTGTAAGTACATAACTTCCTAATGGAAGATTATTTATTACAGAGCTTCCGTCAGCACCTGTAGTAAATTCAGCTACTAAATCTCCTGCCCTGTAAGCATATCCATTATTGTCTGCTGTCCTTATATCTTCCTTTGCTGTAAGAACAAAGGATGCGCCGGATATGTTGGCTTTCTTATATACAAAATGGTTGCTGCTGTCTGCTGTTGTGGCATCCCACTTATCAAGAACTTCACCGACCTTTGTAACAGTAAGCTGTCCTGTAACCGCCTTATCACTCTTTTCAACAAGAATAAATTCAGCTCCGCCATCTGCTGTATAAGTATCTTCTGATACAGTAAATTGTACTGGTGTTGAATCTAATACATAACCGTCAGGAGCTTTAGTCTCTACAAGAGTATAATTGCCCTTGAGAAGCTTTTCTGTTGTATATACACATCCATTCTCATCAGTTGTAAAGCTGTCAATTGTCTGCATTCCACTTGATGTCATTATATTAAATGATATCTTTGAACCATTATCATCATACAATTCAAATGTTGTGCCGGCTACATTTACTGTATTACCTGTATCAGCATCTTTTTTTACCATCTTGATATAGAACTCAATAGGTGAATCTTCCAGAATCTTGTGATAATTAGCATTATTCTCACTGATTGTTATTTCCATGTCATCAACAAAATAGTACTTATTATTACCTTTTGTCTGATGAACTGTGTATGTACCATATGGCAGACGCTTTGTAATGGCATAACCATTGGCATCTGTTGTTATTGTCTGTCTTGATTCCTCTGGAGCTGCATCATAACTTCCTGCAGATGTGAGATAGATTTCAAATTCTGCATCTGGTTCAGATGTCTTTACTGTACTACCACCCAAGAACTTCTGAATAGATATAGTTCCTTCATATGGTGTTTCCTGTGCAGCGTTGTCGTCTGTTGGAAGGTTGGTCGTTCTAACTGTTCCATTTACAATATCAGTCTTTGCAACATAGACAGTATCGTTAAGCAAATATCCTTCCGGAGCTTTAGTCTCCTGAATGGTTACTGTACCAACAGGAAGTGTGTACGAACCTATAAAATCTGTAATTAATCCATCACTACCGTCCAACAAATAATCTGGTCTAAGTCTTATTCTACCATTCTCATCTGTTTTAAATACCCATGTGTACTTAGCTGTACTTCCTGACTGTGCTGGGTCTGTATCTGATATAGTATCATAATACTTTACTGTATACTCTGCCCCCTCAAGTCTTGTATTACCTGAACCATGTCCGTCTGCTGTTCTTTTTGATAGTACAAGTGATATAGGGTCATTTCCCGGCATATCTGTTATTGTCTCGGTGTAGCTGTCCTCAGAATCGAGCGTTATTGAACGCACCTCATCATCAATAAGGAAGCCTTTTGGAGCTTTGGTTTCCTTAAAATAAAGAGTTACACTATCACCTTCTCTAAATGTAGTGCTGTAATAATCTGTATATCCATCTTCACCTGTTGTTAATGTATCAAGCAAATCTGTACAGTCTGCATCAGAATATATAGATATTTCTGCTCCGTCAAGACTGTAGCAGCTATTGCCATCAGATATAGAAGGCATTGCTGACTCTTTATGGAATCTTACGCTTCCCGTAAGTTCTATTGGAGGATTATAAGCTTCTTTATATACAGCAATATTCTGACAATCATGGTCTGGGTCTGATATATATATAACTGTGCAATCCCAGTCACCAGTACTGATATTTGCTGCAACATTAAGCAGCTCCATACAAAGCTGATAACCTATCTTTGAATCATCTCCAAGTGCCATAGCGCCACTATATGTTGTATTCCAGTCGTCATTACCCATTGCTAAAGCAACAGTATGATGAGCAATGATTGTTCTGACATCTTCGGAATAATCTCTTAAAACGCCCCATTCTTCATCATCCCATCCATTACCTAGTGACCAATATATTACTCTTGCAACTGTATCGTTTGTGTATTCTGTTGAATCATAATAGTTAGTACCTGTTCCTGGTGTTGCTTTGTTTGGTGACGCACAAAGTCCCCAATATGTATCGCCACTAGGGTCTGATACGGTAAATATATTAGTTCCCCAATTAGCCATAGCATCATCAATACCGCTAAAGGCTTCCTGATAACTAATTCTATCTGATACCTCCTCAACTGTATATACACCATCTGATGCCTTTGCTGTTACTGGTGACATTCCTGTGATGATTGCTGTTACGGCCATAAATACTGCCAGAATACTTGATATTATTCTTCTGGATATTGGTATCTTTTTTCTTTTTACTCTTTCCATTATTTTACCTTTCTGTGACGGAAGCCGTCACGCTGACTCTGTTTAACTCTTACCCTTTTATCTGCTTGGTGGGTCTCTTACACTTTTCACGCTGCTTCTCCTTCCTGATTTTTCTGCACCAAAAAAGGAAACCCCTACCAAATTTAATCTGGTAAAGATTTCCTTATTTTTATTATGCAAGTTAAAACCTTGAACTATTAAATTGTATGTGACGGATTCCGTCACATGGAAAAACCGAAGCAGTTTTGCGAGGACTGCTTCGGCTCGAGCTGATTACTATTCCGACAATTACAACCCGGAAACAAGAAGTCATTCCTTACACTTCTTGCAAGTATAGAGTACCACATCTAATCAGTCCAATCTAGTCCAGTTTAGTCCAATTTTTAACTCATTCTTGACAAATGAGCATGTGATGTTCTCACGCTTATTTACTGGGATTGCAGCCTTTTGAGTTTATTAATAATTTATATATTAAATTTATATTAGTTTAGCGAGATTGTACTTTTTTCAATACAATAGTTGACATGCCAGATTTGAAGCATAAAAAAAGAAGGGGAATAAAGCAGATTGCTCTATTCCCCGAAAGATGTTACGGATTCCGTCACAATTCAATTATTTAGTTGCTCCACATGAGCATATATAGCTGGTTACTATCTCATCATACTCCGCTGTATCTTCTACCCAACGCTTTTCTGTTATGGTCTCTTCGTGTGTCTCTTCTTCATGGTGGATGGTATCAGTCTGTACTTTGTGATATAAAACCTCATAACTACCATGTGACCAATCATCTAAAACATCTTCTTGATAAGTAACATGTGCATCCCATTCATCCCCTGAATCAAATGTCTGTCCACATCCTTTACATCGTACTGCATAAGCTTTCCATTCATACACAGGTTCATTCCAAGCCGCTTTATCTACCACGGTTTTTGTTCCAACAACAACATCTTCATAATGACCTGTTGCGTTATGGTGTATTCTTGTTGTAACTGGACTCCATGTATGTGTATGCTCTGGTACAGTTGGTGTAGCTGGTGTTGTGTCAGAAGTATTGCTGTTATTTCCATTATCCGGCTTATTATCAGGAGCTGATGTTTCTCCTGTATTTGCACTATTATTCTCTCCTGATGGCTTTGTATCTGGAACATCAGATGCGCTCTCATTCTGTCCGGCATTATTTGTTTCCTGTTTATTACCTGAATCATTCTTAACAACTTCTGTTGTTGTATTCTTGATTTCATCAGCAGTGATATCACCTGAACCCTCATTGCTCACTTCTGTTTCCTGGCCGTTATCTGCCACAACCTTTGCTGTTCCCTCAACGGCAGCTTCCTTAACCTTAAAGCCTCCGTCCTCTGTCTTTTCTGCTGTTCCAGTCACTTTAACAACATTTCCGGCAGAATCTTTTCCTTCAAATACCATCTCGCCGGATTCATTAATTGTTGCATCTCCAGTAAGTGTAACAGTATTACCATCTGCATCCTTAACCTGCATCTGTATGTCTTTTGCTTTTGCTACAGTTGCACTCTCTGTAGACTGTTCTATATTTCCGACTGCATTATTACCTGCAGTATCTTTTTTTGCTCCGCAAGCTGTCACCGCTGCAAGTGATAATACTGTAAGCCCTACTATCATATATTTTCTAATCTTATCCATCTTAATCATAATAACTTTTCCTTCCTATCTGGTCTTATCAGATGTGACGGATTCCGTCACAGTCTTGGTCTCCATTCCAAATCTTCTTCTGGTTCTTCATTTTTCTCTTCAATATAATCATCATATTCTGTCTCATATAAGAGATATGGATTATCAAGGATATCCTCATCTACTATTTCCTCAATCTTCTCTTTTAACTTTGGAATATCTTTGCTTATTGACTCTTTTATAATATTATAATCAATTTTACCATATGAATGGACTATCCTGTCTCTCATGCCCTTAATCTCATATAATCTTAACTCTTGATTATCAAAAAATGTTCTGTCAATATCTCTTATCTGTGCGCAATGTTCTCCAATCTGCACAAAACACATATTTATTGCATATTGGCTTTTCTTGTCAGTAAAAATCAACGGATAATTATAGTCTGATTCACTGCATATTTCCAATATATCCTCTATATATGAGTGTATATATGATAAGTTAAACATCAATCTGGTTTTGCTATTCATTCCCATATACTTTTACCTTATCCCTTTCTATACTTTTAGGCATTATCTCATATGCCTCTTTCTCGCTTATTACATCAACATTTTTTCCAAATTCTTCCTGAAGGAAATAATACAACCCAAAAAACTCCATTCCAACAGCTCTGTTAAGAACAATCATAAAATCAATATCACTATTTTCTGTTGCTTCTCCTCTTGCATATGAGCCGAACAGATATGCTTCTTTTACAAAATTTTGCTTTTCAAATACCTTCCGGCATTTATCTTTTATTTGTTCTATTGTGTATATCATGTCTGCTCCTTTCTGCAATAGCTGTGATATGTGACGGAATCCGTCACATATTTAATAATGACCTATAAAATACACTCCACCTATAACAATTGTTATAACCGTTAATATTGCTTTCAATATAGGTACTGTTATATAATTCAACACTAATATCAACAATATAACAATAACCATGATTATAATAAATCCTATTATTATGTCATCAAAGTTGCTGTGTTTATTTTTTAAATCGAGAACAATTTTTATTATAAGCCAACAGCCACATATAGCTATAATTAGTGCCAATATAAAATACTTTACTGCTATGTAATTGTCGTATTTAAGTAATTGTATTGAATTTGTGAAATTCTTTGTCAGTAATATTTTATCAAGCCTCTTTAAGAAAATAATATATATTATAGTAACTAAGATATATATTAACTTATACCAGTTTTTTAAAATCAAGCTTTTAATCTTCATTTTCTTCCTCTGATTTTACATATTCTATTAATTGAATTTTCTTCTTAAGCTGTTTCAGGTCATTAAAAATCGTAGATAATATAATTACAATAACAACTACAAAAGTTAATCCAATTGCTGATGCAATTATTAAGCATATCATAAAAGTGTCTTGAGAATCATTCATATAGTTATCGTATTTTATTGCTGTACTCAAAAATGAAAATATTTTTTCCCATATATTCATAATTAGTGAAACAGCAATTGTTATAATAACCAAAGTAAGAATGTTCTTTTTGTGTTCATATTCAGCTATGCAATTAAAATATTCAAAGTTAAGTTCAGCCTTATCCATTGATGAATAATCTTCAAGCTGTTTTCTAAATATTTCTAATTGTTTATTTCTTCTCTCCTGATATGTAAAAGACATTACCCAGTTCTTAAACTTATTCTCTGACTGTCTCATATCAACTCCTTTCCATGTGACGGAATCCGTCACATATCAGGTACAATATCATATTTTCATATATCCATATTTCCAGTGATATTGTACCATACTTTTTTAGTTTATTTAATAACTTCCTACAACCGTCACAACACTTATAGAACACATAACAGTGAAAAATGTAAGAAATCTATAATAGTATTCTTTTGGATGTTTAGGTAAATCCAAACTGTAAAAACCTGATATTGTTGTATTCAATACCGTACTTATTGCAAATACTTCTGATGTTAAATTTCTAAAATGCATAGAAACTAAAAATATTAAAAAATTGATACCAACTAACACCATCCGGCTTCTCTTATTATGTCTATCTTTCTTCTTTATTTCTTCCAACACCATTTTTATATCAATAATAATGCTTATCACGATAAATATAATTACAATTATTTTAAATGGTTGTGCCATAATATTTATATCTTTAATCATGTTTTACCTCCTCTGGATATTGTTTTATTTTTCTCCATGACCCTGCTTGCTTCTTAATACTGTAAATAATAGTTATAAGAAATAATGGAGCAAAGGTAACAATATCTGATGCACCCATAGAAAATGCCTTTAAAATCCAACATACTCCTATTACACTATAAAGTGATAGCACTATATTTTTTGTAATATCCCTAAAATTTCTTTCAACAATTGATATTAATAACAGAATTATAGAAAATAATGTAATTAATATAAAAATCAGAACAACTATGCAAACAATTGATATTTCCATCCAATTTTGAGAAAATATATCTTTCAATAGTGCCTTTCCAACATCAATTATTTCTTTACCAGTATTATCCATTGCCTTTCTCCTATCCGAACCGAGTTATCTATAAATCTTCAAAGCACCTAGTATAGTGATAAAAATTTGTTTCAAATCTCCTAATGAACTTATAAAAAGATATATTGTTAATGGTATTGCGAGTATCATTAATTCCCACCCCACAACCATTATTGTTATATTTTCCATTTTAGTACGCTCTCGCTTTTCTTCTTTTCGCCTCACTTCTTCAGCTATAATGATTGAATATAATATTAGTATTGAAATAATTGCCAAAATACCAAAGAATGACATATCTGTCATAAAGCACCTTCCTTTCCAATGTCACATTAGTACTACATTATGTAAAAAATACCTACTACAACCAGATAGATAACAATCAGTATCATGATCGGAATCCATACTGCCTTCATGCCGGAAAATATATCATCTGCAATACTGCTCATTGCTCCCCTGTATGTTCCTGTAAAATACATTATATCTATTGGTTTATCCTCATTAATTTTCTCATGAAGTTCTTTCAGGTCGTGTATATTTCTCATTAGCTTCTTATACCTACGCTTATGAAGAACCTGTTTATATCCGTTGAATGTATTCATGTCGTAGGCTGCACATTTTAACTGCCATTTAATATGCTTCAGAAGACTTGATTTAATATATTGATATTCTATGTTATCCATAGTGTCATACATATACTCATTCCCACAAACCATATGATTGTACCTGTCCAGGTAATCATAATATTTATTTTTTGTCATTGTCTGGCATCCTTTCCGTGACGGAATCCGTCACATTAATTTAGCGGTTAGCAAGGTCATGATTTACTCTGCTTTCCCAGTAAGACGCTCTGGTTGTCGGCGCATTAAATAATGCTTTTGTAAGATATGCTTTGATATTCTTAATGTCGCTGGTTGTGCGTGACATCTGTTCATGTACATATTGCAGGTCAAGACCGTTAAGCTTCATGAAACGCTCCCTAACCATATCTGCCGAATAATCTTCGCCGGAAATGCGGATTGTATCCTTCTGTCGTGTCAGAACTTCGACAATGAGGTTGTAATACTCATCATACCAATCCTTGCACTCCTGCCTCTCAATCATTATGTCGTAATCAATATTTTTCTTAACCAAATCCCTGATATGTGCATATACCGTATTGGCATTTACCCCAGATATCTGTGTCTCTTTCCCAGTCTTATCAATCCTATCAATCTTTCCGGTATGACTGATAGATAGATTAGATTGATTGATAGATGGATTATTATATATATATCTATCAATCTTATCTGTCTTAGTAGATTGATTATTAATATTATTATATATATTATTATCATTCTCTTTATGAGGGTGGTGCAAATTTTGAACCAGTTCAGATTTTGAACCGGTGCAATTTTTGAACTGGTTCATTTTTTGAACCGGTTCAAATTTTGAACCACCTCTT
>UMDQ01026113.1_pt1 | contig 18526 bp, 12 predicted proteins | sample 1964531 | NCBI WGS metagenome assembly UMDQ01 (sample SAMEA4835998, study PRJEB28245) | human gut metagenome | biome: gut microbiome; material: fecal sample | place: Denmark | collected 2008
AGGGAAAACGCATCGAACGTAGTGTTTACTCCCGTCCTTGGATAGGAAATCCAAGCCAAGTCATACCGGTACATATCGAATTGAAAGGTAAATGGGAACCGGACGAAACTCCTTATTGCAAAGTACTATCCTCGGATAACAAAAAAACTGTATTGAAATTCATTTGTACGGATGCAGCAAGTCTGGAAATAAAACTTCACAAGAAATAAAATCTAACAGGATAAAAACATGAAAAGTAAAATTTTGTTTATCATATGTCTTTTAATAGGAACCACCCTATACGCCCAGACTTTGCAGGAAATACAGCAAAAAAAAGCAGAATCACAAAACCCGTTGTTTCATAAACTCGGAAAAGCCTATAAAACACCAGCCTTCGAATGTGAAGGCTGGTGGGTATGGGGAAGTTCTGTCATCAAAGGAGAAGACGGTAAATACCACATGTTCGTATCCCGTTTCCCAAAATCCCTTCCTTTCCATCCGGGATGGATGGTCGCCTCGGAAATCGTACATGCCACCAGCAATGTTCCGCAAGGGCCTTATCAATTATCGGATATCGCATTAAAAGAAAGAAGTGCCCAATATTGGGACGGACGTTCAACTCACAATCCCCGGATCTTAAAAAGTGGAGACACTTATTACCTGATCTATATGGGATCTACCCATCCCTTTGACACTCCTACGGCCGAACAGCTTTCATTGGAAAGTCCGTGGTGTATCGTTGCCCGCAGTAACAAAAGAATAGGTATCGCCAAATCCAAATCGTTATACGGTCCCTGGATACGTCTGGATGAACCCATATTGAAGACTAAGCCCAACACCTTTTATAGTTTTCTGACATCGAACCCCTCTCCTATTATAGAAGAAGACGGATCGGTTACAATGATATTTAAAGGAAGGGAGTATATCGGTAATGACAAGTATTCCGATATGGCATTAGGAATCGCTAAAGCAAAGTACATAGAAGGGCCTTATGAAGTGCAGAATAACAATCAGCCCATCTTTCAAATAAACGGCCAGGGAGAAGCCGAAGATCCGTTCTTATGGAAAGATAAAAACGGATACCACATCATTTTCAAAGACCACGTAGGGAAATATACGATTGAATCCAAAGCCGGAGCCATGGCACACTCCAAAGATGCTATTCACTGGACTATAGACAAGGACGCACAGGCCTATTCTAAAACCGTGGAATGGGAAGATGGCACAGTTACGACTCAAGGACAATTAGAACGCCCGTTTATCTTATTTGAGAATGGTAAACCTGCCTATATATTTTTCGCGACAATGGACGGTCCCGGAGGGTTTGATAATGCAACGCGATCATGGAACATGGTAATTCCGATCATAAATAAATAACATCACAATGAAAAGAAAAACATTCTTTATTCTCTTTTTAATGGTAATATGCTATACTGCATATTCCCAGGAAAGATTCTCGGCCGCCGGTTTTTTTTCCACCAGTAATTCCGAACGGAATATTCTTGATTTCAATTCCGGCTGGAGATTTCACCGAGGTTCTCAAGCAGATGCTTCTTTAAAAAACTTCAATGACCAAACATGGGAAATTGTAAATCTACCGCACACAGTAGAACTTATGCCATCCGAAGCCAGTGGCTCACGTAACTATCAAGGCCCTGCTTGGTATCGTAAACACTTTACTATTGATACCAAATATCAAGGTAAACGTCTTTCTCTCTATTTCGAAGCTATCATGGGAAAAAGCAGCTTCTATGTAAACGGATTAAAAGTAAAAGAACATTTTGGCGGTTTCCTTCCCATTGTAATAGATTTGACCGAAGCAGGTGTAAAGGCAGGCGATGATGTAGTAATAGCTGTATGTGCAGATAATAGCGATGACCCGTCTTTCCCTCCCGGACGTAAACAGTATACCATGGACTTTGCCGTTTTTGGAGGAATTTATCGTGATTGCTATTTCATCAGTACCAATGACATTCATATCACTGATGCAAACGCTGCCGGACAAACAGCAAGCGGAGGTGTATTTGTCAGTTACGAAGACGTGTCCGAACAAAAAGCAAAAATCAATGTCAAAACCCACATAGCCAATGAAAGCCCCACAGGAGAAAAAATAAGAATCGAGACCATCCTCCTTGATGCCAATGGAAAGAAAATCGCTTCAAATAAAACCAATTTGCGATTGGCCTCAGGGACTTCCGGTGATGTGGTACAACAATTATCAGTCAAAAAACCTGCCCTCTGGCATCCGGACAGTCCCAATTTGCACCAACTTAAAACAGTGGTATATTGCAATGGTAAAGTATGCGATGAAGTCATCTCGCGTATTGGAATCCGATCTATCGAATTTCGCGGAGCAGACGGATTGTATATCAATGGAAGGCCGTTTGAAGACAAGCTAATGGGGGTAAACCGCCATCAGGATTATGCCTACATCGGTAATGCCGTACCCAACAACCTACATTGGTTAGATGTAAAAAAACTACGTGATGCCGGATGCCGGATTATACGTTCAGCACACTATCCGCAAGATCCTGCTTTTATGGATGCTTGCGACGAGTTAGGAATGTTCATCATCGTAGCAACTCCGGGATGGCAATACTGGAATCCTGATCCGATTTTTGAAAAAAGAATTATTTCCGATATACGCAACATGGTACGTCGTGACCGTAATCATCCTTCTGTTATCATGTGGGAACCCATCCTGAACGAAACATCTTTTCCTGAATCATTCGCCCTAAACGCTTATAATGCTACACATGAAGAATATCCATATCCAGGATGTTATGCAAGCATTGACGACAAAAGTAAAGGAGCTTATAAATACGATGTTATCTACACTGCTCCCAAAAATGAAAATTATTATCAGAACTTAGGTAAATCGTGTTTCACACGTGAATTCGGAGACTGTGTAGACGACTGGAACTCACACAATTCTTATAGCCGTGTAGCCCGCGAATGGGGAGAGGCTCCTCAAATCCGTCAGGCACAACATTATGCACGTAAACAATATGAGGGTTCATTGACTATCGATCAGTTTTACAAAGCTCCTAAAGGGCACATTGGCGGAACTTTATGGCACTCTTTCGACCACCAGCGCGGTTATCACCCCGACCCGTTCTGGGGTGGTATCATGGATGCATTCCGCCAGCCTAAATATTCTTATTACATGTGGATGAGCCAACGTGATCCGGCCGTTAAACTACTCCAGGCTGACAGTGGACCAATGGTATATATTGCCAATGCCATGACCCCGTTTTCTCCAGAAGACATCGTAGTTTATTCCAACTGTGACAGCGTTCGTATCACGATTAATGGGAAAACAAAGCTGACACAAGCGCCTGAACTTGAAGAAAAAGGAATTCGTCATCCGCCCATCATATTCAAAAACGCATACAGCTTTGTAGATATACGTGCACTACACCGAGCAAACAAACCAGAACAATGTAGTATTGTAGCAGAGGGATTCATAGGAGGCAAAGTAGTAGCCACAACCAAAAACATGCCATCCAAACGAAATGAAAAAATAGTATTGACTATTGACTCCGGCCTTCCTCTTCAAGCTAACGGTTCAGACATCGTTACAGTCATCGCCTCTATTACCGACAAAGATGGTCATGTAAAACGCCTATCACAAGAAACGGTCATTTTTGAGGTAGAAGGTGAGGGAGAATTAATAGGTGGACGTGACATTGAGGCCAATCCAAGAGTCAGCCGTTGGGGAACAGCACCGGCTCTGATACGCACTACCAATAAAGCTGGAAAAGTAAAAGTTACTGCCCGCTTATTGCACCCCGGTATTCAAATTCACCCGACAGCCACTATCGAATTTACCACTCTTCCGGCAGATCGCCCGGCTATTTATAAAGAGCTACGTATACCGGCAAAAACAGAAAAATTCAACATAGAGACAGTAGGAGAAATAGATATGAATGAAATAGAACGCCTTGCCAAAGAAGAGCAAGAGCGTATCAATGAAATGAAGCAGGTAGAACTGCAACAACGCCATTTCGAAAGTACCGAAAAGAAATAGAAATCATAAAGGGCTAATCCCATTCACAGGAATTAGCCCTTTTCTTACCTTATTAAAAACTTTACCTAAAAACAATCACAAATCTAAATTTTATCACTATGTTCTACTATTATTTTGAGTATCAAGGTTCATTTACTTCCTACCAAAGCATAATAGAGTAAGAAGATGAGGTAAAAAATATCAACCAATAACTGGAAAGATATCCCACCTCATTAGCTAATGCAGTTTGTATCAAAGGCAAAATCCCACCACCACAAACCATCATCATAAAAATACCGGACGCTTTTTCCACATAACGATCCAACCCTCTTACAGCAAGATTGAAAATATTCCCCCACATAACAGATGTACAAACACCCATTAAGACAAGAAAAAGAGTATTTACCGGCACTTCATACATGCCAAAGTTCATCCCGGTAGAAGAATAAAATAACACCGGCATATCTATATTATGTCCTAATGGAATTAAAATAGCCAGAAGGGCCAACAAGGCACCTATAGCAGAAACCGTTCCCAACATATTCCTACTTGACATATAGGTGGAGAGAAAAATTCCTGCAAAACGTCCTATCAACATCAGCATATAGAATGTCCCAACAACCATCCCTGCAATAAAAGCGGGTATTCCGGAATCAACCAGAAAGAAATTCATCGTAGCCGGAATACTGATTTCTATACCAACATAAAGAAAGATGGCTACTACTCCCATAACGAAATGGGGAAATTTCAAAAGAGTATATATGGGTTCCCTTTTTGCGGAACTATCCTCAATATGAGGCTCAGGGATACGAATAAAAAACAGTACGATCCCTGTCAACAAAAATACTCCCATTGCAATAAACAAGACGAGGTTTATATCGGCAATCGCTGTGTCTTTAGTCACCTCTCCTATCAAAAAACCTACAAGTATCGGGACAGACATTCCCGTCAAAGAACTAAATGCCCCCTCCCGCCTGTATCAATCGATTGCCTCTATTTCCTTCTCCACCAAGGATATTCAGCATTGGATTGACAACTGTATTAAGCATACACATCGAAAATCCACCGACAAATGCCCCGGACAAATAAAGCAAGAACGAACTGCAAACTCCTGATATGAATTGAATGGCCACCCCGGCGAATCCAACAGCAATGGCAACAAGCGCAGTCTTCTTATACCCTATTTTTTGTAACAATAAGCCGGCTGGTATACCCATTATCGCATAAGCTATAAAATTAGCAAAGTTTCCAAGCATCCCCAAGGCATCCGATATCAGGAACTGTTCTTTCACAACAATGCCCATCGGAGCCGCCAGATTAGTGACAAAGGAAATCATTCCAAACAATAATATCATTATTGCAATGGAAATGATATTTTTATTTCCAGTCCTTGTTTTATTAACAGCTTTCATCTTTCTCATTCCGGATTATACACAGACTCATCATAATGACAGTTAATATGCTTCGACCGCAATTTCTCAATATGAATTTTCACAATTTCCTTGAAACGGTTCCAATCTTTATTTTCCGCACTGCTCCAGGCAGTTTCCGCTATCGCAAACATTCTTGGGAAAAGTTGCCGGTCAATACAATTCTCACTTCTATCTATGTGAGACCAGAAATTAGCTTGTACTCCAACATAATTGGAAGCAACCGATGTTGGAGTGCCTTGAGGAATCGGTTCATAGAAATATGCTTTTTGTGTATCTGTCCTTTTATAATTATAATCAAGATAATAGTACGCATTAGGACAAGAAATAATCTTAAACCCATCTTGTGCTGCTTTTTGAATTTCCGGCATTTTACCCTCCAATCCTCTCCAATACATAACGATTTCATCTCCACTCAATTTTCCACCTTCCAATATCTCATCCCAACCAATCACTTCTTTCCCTTTTTTACGGATATACTCACCTACTTTATAGACCAAATAGCTTTGTAACTCCTCTTCATTCTTCAAACCGTTTTCTTTTATTACTTTCTGGCAATGCGCACATTGTTTCCATTCGTGCTTTGGTGCCTCATCACCACCTATATGAATGTATTTTGATGGGAACAGTTCTATTATCTCATCCAAAACATTATATATAAATTCATACACTTCCGGTTTTCCTGCACAGAAAATCTCTTGGTGAATACCACGCCCTTTTGTATAAGGATGGATTTTCGGACGTACCCCACGACACGATAGCTCCGGATAAGAGGCAATGGCCGCACATTCATGACCCGGTATTTCAAACTCCGGAACAATAGTAATATTTCTCATAGAAGCATACTCAATGAGTTCACGAATATCTTCATGTGTATAGTAACCTCCCATTTCATTGAATTCCGTATCGAATTTGGATCCCACAGACACCAGATTCGGATAGCGTTTTATCTCAAGTCTCCAACCTTGATCATCGATAAGGTGAAAATGAAGTACATTCAGTTTATAAGATGCCATCAGATCAATATAACGCATCAAAAGTTTTTTGTCCATGAACGTCCTACTCACATCAAGCATACACCCCCGCCAGGCAAATCGAGGACAATCCTCAATTGTAGCAACAGGTATTTTAACCACTTTACTAACAGAATCTTTTAAAGACATCTGACATAAAGACTGTATTCCATAAAATATTCCCTTAGGAGAAGATGCTGTTATATCTATATTACCTGTAGTAACAGTTATTTTATATCCTTCTTCCGGTAATTGAGATTTTTCATCCACATTTAATGAAATCAAATGGTCACTTCCTTTCTTTATTACCGAAGTTCCCAGATTCGTTTCTAAAATTTGGGTATAAAGGCTTTCTGCAGACCGTAACTTTTTATCATATTTTATTTTCACATTCGGAGATACTATAAAAAAACCTTCCCCTTTCACTACCTTTTCCGGATATGGTATTATATTAATCGAATTACCGAAGACAGAAAGCGCACTAAATATGCACAAGCAGATAATAACGCAATAATTTTTTCTCATGGTCATGATTATTAAAAATGAATATTAGTTTTTGCAAAAATAAAGATTCTGTTCGAGTCTATAATCCAAATATGTGTTATAGCACTATTTTAAAAATCATTTAAAAAAATCACCTTCAATCCAATATATTCTTATCTTTCACTATATTTACTAAAGTATAACTTGAAAAAACTGTTGCCAATGATAAGCCCAAAAGCCACACGTCTAATGTTAAACATGAAAAAGCATGAGATAGATGTTTTTGATGAATTCGGAAGATATAATTATATAAATACTCAAAAGCCTCTTCCCTCTCATACACATCCGAGTATGATTGAAATATGCTATTTAGCCAAAGGCAATCAAGAATATTTTGTAGGTGACCAAACATTCAAGTTATATGGGGGAGACGTGTTCATCACTTTCCCGGATGAAGTGCACGGAACGGGAGAAATACCGGAAAAGAAAGGAGTATTATATTGGTTAGTTCTAAAACGGCCGGAAGAAGGAAAGGACTATTTAGGATTAAATCACATTGAAGCAGAAACCTTGTTCACCCAATTATTACAGCTGCCTCAAAGACATTTTAAAGGTGACAATACCTGCGAAAAGTTACTCAAAAGAGTTATAAACCTATACTTTTCCGATCAAAACACATTAACCAAAATAGAATTGAACAATCTTCTGGTCGCTTTTCTTCTCCAAATCATTCGAATGGGACAAGAAAAGCATGCAAGGGCATATAGCCAATGTATTGCTATAACAATCGATTATATAGAGAAAAATCTCTTTGAAACTATAGATCTGGAAAAGATGGCTGATAAATGCAATTTATCCTTATCCAGATTCAAACATTTATTCAAGAAAGAAACCGGAATCCCTCCCTCCGAATACATCATCCGTAAGAAAATCGAAAAAGCACAAATTTTACTTGAAGAACAGAATCTTTCGGTAAAAGATATCGCTTATGACTTGGGATTTTCATCTTCCGCCTACTTCTCTACCGTATTCAAGCAATACAATGGATGTTCTCCTACAGAATACCTCAAACTGAATAAATAAAAACAGATATTAATATCTGTTTTTATTATCTCCTCCCGTTTAGTGCCTGTTCAAATTTTACTCAGTACTACTTCTTGAGAAGAAAAATTAAACTGACTCTAAGATTCTCCTCTCCTTTTGTTATCAGCCTATTTTTTGTTAAAACAATACTGGACAAAATCCCAAGCAGATCGTAGCAGAAGTCTAAAATAGTGCTATGACATGATTCTTAATCGAATCTCGATCTTCCGGGGTTATTTTTGCAAACAGATTATAAATTTGTCAATTACAAGAAAATATGAACGGTTACGAAAGAATTCAAGCAGCACTTTCCGGTAAAAAGCCGGATAAGACCCCGATAATGCTACACAATTTTATGATGGCAGCAAAAGAAGCCGGATACACCATGGAGCAATATCGTAACAGCCCCCAAATTATTGCCGAATGTTTTATACGCGCAATCGAAAAATACCAGTACGATGGTGTATTAGTAGACATAGATACTGTAACACTTGCCGGTGCATGTGGTGTGGAAGTCGACTTCCCTCAAAACGAACCTGCCCGTTCCCATAGTGGATGTTTATCTTCCTTAAAAGAAACTGAACATTTAAAACCTGTCGACATACAAAGTTACAAATATGCTAACATCTGGTGTGAAGCTGTTTCTTTGTTAAAAGAATATTTCAAAGGTGAAATCTACATACGAGGTAACTGTGATCAGGCCCCTTTTTCACTCGCTACAATGCTCCGAGGAGTAGAAAATATGATGATGGACTTGTGTTTGGAAGATGAGAATCTTATATTCGCCTTGTTGGATTATTGCAGTGAAGCAACGACACAATTCATACGACTGATGAAAGAAGCCGGTGCCGACATGGTATCAAACGGCGACAGTCCGGCAGGACCTTCTATGTTATCGCCCAAGATGTACGAAAAATTCGCACTACCATATGAAAAGAAAGTGTGTGAATATGCCCATCGGTTGAATATGCCATATATGTTACATATCTGCGGAAACACGGACATTATTCTCGATCAGATGATCACGACCGGAGCGGATTCTTTAGAATTGGATTACAAAACTAATATCCATAGAGCGGAAGAATTAATGAGAGGAAAAACCGTCTTTTCAGGTAATATAGATCCGTCCGGAGTCATTGCTTTGGGAACCCCGGATCTTGTTAAAGAGAAAACAATCGAACTATTGGAAATTTTCAAGGATAATCCTCGTTTCATCCTGAATGCGGGTTGTGGCATCCCTCCAATAACACCTTCTGAAAACATTTCAGCTTTGATTTCTGCAGCACGTAAATTTTAATCAACACTTTTATGGAGTATTTAAACTTACTATATACAGCCATTTTAAATGGAAAGCTTGAAGAAGCCATCAATCTGACCCAAAAAGCAGTCTCTGATGAAATACCGGCACAAACTGTCATCGACAACTATATGACAAAAGCAATGGAAGAAGTCGGAAGACGTTTTGAAAACCATGAAATCTTCGTTCCGGAATTATTATTGGCCGGAAGAGCGATGAAAGGAGCTTTAGAAGTACTTAAACCTTGTTTAAGTTCCGAAAATACCTCTCATTTAGGAAAAGTTGTAATCGGAACCGTAAAAGGAGACTTACATGATATCGGGAAAAATATAGTGGCTTCAATGCTTGAAGGATGCGGTTTTGAAGTAATAAATGTCGGAATAGATGTCTCTTCCGATCACTTTATTCAAGCTGTCAAAGACAACAATGCCGACATTCTGTGTATGTCTGCCCTTTTAACTACTACAATGGGATATATGAAAGAGGTCATAGAAGCATTGAAAACAGCAGGAGTGAGAAATAAAGTAAAGGTTATGATAGGAGGGGCACCTGTTTCTGAATCTTTTGCACATCAGATCGGAGCAGACGGTTATAGCGAGAATGCCAATGCTGCTGTTCATTTAGCCAAATCTCTTATCGCGTAATATGATCACATGCAAGAATATACACTTGATTGCGCTTCTTTGAATTTGTCTCCGGATGAGATTTTCCGAGAAATGGGATATTATAAAATATCCCCCCAAAAGGAGATATCAGATCTTGTATCCACTCTCCTGAAAGAAGTTATGGAATTTACCCGCCCCTCTTATGTGTTTAAGATAATAGAAGGTGAGGTATATGAATCATGGGTTGCATTAGAAAAAAAAACAGTATTACATGTAGACTCAGTCATAGCAAAACTACTGAAAGGATCAGAACGCTTCGCTATATTCGCAGCAACCGCTGGTACTGATTTTCAACGATTTCAAGACAAGTTTAAGCAAGAAAGTAACACATTAAATTGTTTCATCTTAGATACCATTGGTTCTTGTATCGTAGAAAAAACCGGTGATCAAATGGAGAAATCGTTATTAGAGAAAGAAATAGTTGGCTATAAACACACCTATCGTTTCAGTCCGGGTTACTGTGGATGGCCTTTGGAAGACCAAAAAGAGATTTTCCACATATTAGGAAATAGTCCTTGTGGTATTTCCTTATCTGATGTCTGTCTGATGCACCCCATAAAGTCAATCAGTGGGATAATCGGTATCGGCAGTGACATCAAAGAGAAAAAATATGGTTGTGACATTTGTCAATTAGAAACTTGTTATAAAAGAAAATTAAAGAAAAAAGTATGATACAAACCAATCAATGGATATCCGACTGTCTGAAAGGAAAGAAACGGTTCGCATTGCCTTTCATGACCCACCCCGGTATCGAGCTATGTAACAAAACAATCAAAGAAGCTGTAATGGATGGAAAAGTTCAGGCTCAGGCAATTATCAAAATGAATGATCTTTTCCCTGCCGATGGAGTAACTACCATTATGGATTTAACAGTAGAGGCAGAAGCTTTCGGATCCCAAATCATCTTTAAAGATCATGAGATGCCAACCGTTTCAGGTCGTTTGGTACATGATGCTGCTTCCGTAAACAATCTGACAATACCTTCTTTAGAGCAAGGACGTATCTCTCAGTATTTATTAGCTGAACGTCTGGCTGTTGAGGCCATTCAAAACAAACCCACATTTGGAGGATGCATCGGTCCTTTTTCTCTGGCAGGAAGATTGTATGGACTTTCTGAACTGTTAATGGAATTATACATCGATCCCGATACCATTATCTCATTACTGGAGAAATGTACGGCTTTCATTAAAGACTATTGCATAGCAATCAAGAAAACCGGAATACACGGAGTTATTATCGCAGAACCTGCAGCCGGGCTTATTTCAAATGACGATTGTATTCGATATTCGACTATTTACATACAACAGATAGTTGAAACGGTACAAGATGAAGATTTTATTGTCATACTACACAACTGTGGTAATACCGGACACTGTACCGATGCAATGATAAAATCAGGGGCAAAAGGATTGCACTTCGGAAATAAAATTGATATCGCCGGTATTCTGAATGACATACCAGAAAATATTCTGGTAATGGGAAATATTGATCCGGTAGGTGTCTTCAAACAGGCCACAGTACAAGAAGTATATGACTTAAGCCTGTGCCTGCTAAATAAAACAGCCGGGAAAAACAACTTTATACTCTCATCCGGTTGCGATGTACCTCCGGAAATACCTCTTGAAAACATTAAGGCCTTTTATCGTGCTATTAATGATTATAATAATCAAGAAATATCAAACGATTTCTCCGGTAATGGTTGTCCATAATAGGAATTGTACAAAAGTACACCTATTTTGAACAATACACCAACTATTGAAATCTGTCTATTTCTATCTTTGTGACCATAGTAGTCTTTATTTTGAGCAATAAGAATTGGAATATCAATATTCCAATTCAATTGCAGAATAACATAAGATACTGGTAAAATTTATAATATTATGAAAAGAAATTTATTTACTTTATCGTTCATCATGGGAGTAGAGTTATGCTTGGCACAAAGCTACACCCCTGTTTCACTACCTCCCATATTTACAGATCACATGGTCTTGCAACAAAATTCTTCTGCATCCGTTTGGGGGTGTGGCAATGCCAACTCAACAATAAAGATTGTCGGAGAATGGGCGGAAGAAGATACGATATCAACAAAAGTCAATTGTTTCGGCCGGTGGAAAACAACCATACCGACAGATAAAGGAGGTGGACCTTACACTTTACAGATTTTTGACGGCAAAAGTAAAGTAGTATTGAAGGATATCTTATTAGGTGAAGTTTGGTTATGTAGTGGTCAGTCCAATATGGAATGGGCACCAAACAACGGATTAACGAATATAGAACGTGAAGTATCCGATGCCAATTGTCCGGATATTCGCATTTTCAATACCGCGAAAAGAGCCAGCCGCTTTTTACAGGAAGATTGTCACGGACAGTGGGAAACCTGTACTCCCGAAGTCATGCGTAAACGCAGTTCCGTTGCTTATTTCTTTGCACGTCACCTCAGGGATTCGTTAAAAGTTCCTGTTGGAATTATGATCTCAGCTTGGGGAGGTACTCCGGCCGAGGCATGGACTCCCACAGAAGTCATACAAGATAATCCTGATTTCCGACTTCATCAAATAAAACGGACTTCACGTTCATGGCCTATGGAAGCGGGTGTTTTATATAATCAAATGATTCGTCCTCTCCTACCCTTTACATTTGCCGGAGTTATTTGGTACCAAGGGGAAACCAATGTGGATAACCCACATTTTTACGGTCATCTGATAAAAAACATGATAGAATCCTGGAGACGGGAAGCCGGAAGATGTTTTCCTTTTTATCAAGTACAGATTGCCCCCTATCTATATAACTCCAAAAATTACAGTTCCGCACTTGTTCGTGAAGCACAAGAATGGGTAACCCGCCATACAGCAGAAACCGGATTAGCTGTTATCTCCGATTGCGTAGAGGATCTTTCTACGATTCATCCGATAAACAAGCGTCCGGTAGGAAAGAGACTGGCAGATATTGCGTTGGCAAAGAAATATAAAGTATTGAATCGGATACACGAAAGTCCTTTCTTAAAGCACAGCGAGGTCAAAGGAGATAAAATCGTGCTCACTTTCAGTTCTGCTCAAAACGGCATCGTCTGTCGTGACAAGGAGGCAAAAGGCATGGAAATAGCCGGTCCTGATGGAATATTTGTCAAAGCTAACGTCTCCATAAACAAAGAGAACCAACTACTTATTTCCTCCCCGAAAATAAAGACTCCTGTTTCTGCCAGATATTGTTTTGACGATGCAACTATCGGTAATTTATTTAATAAAGAGGGATATCCTGTAGCTCCATTCCGCACAGAAAGAGAATTTTAAGGTAAAACCATATTTATAAATTCCAAATTAATCCACCAATGAAATTGTTGTCTATTTTAACTTGCATTTTATATTTTACTTCCTGCTCCGTAGAGCGCAAAGAAGTACCGATGACCTTATGGTACCAAACTCCCGCTGACGCAACCGTTGCGGATAAAGTGAGTCAAGGGAGTGACGATCCGGAGTGGTTGAAAGCTTTGCCATTAGGTAATGGCTCATTGGGAGCTATGGTTTTTGGAGATGTTCACAAGGAACGTATCCAGTTGAATGAGGAAACCATTTGGTCGGGAAGTATGCAAAACAGTGACAATCCGAAAGCTGCCAAACATATTGAAACCATCAGGCAATTACTGTTCGATGGTAAATACAAGGAAGCCACAGAATTAACAAACTGTACACAAATATGCACGGGAAAAGGTTCCGGACATGCGCAAGGTGGCGAGTTACCTTTCGGATGTTATCAAACAATGGGTGATCTATGGATTGAATTCGACAATAAATCCCCCTATACCGATTATCGCAGGGAACTAAATCTGGACGATGCAACAGTGAGAGTTTCTTACCAACAAGGAGGCGTGAATTTTAAACGTGAAATCTTTATCAGCCATCCGGATCAGGCAATGGTCATAAAGTTATCGGCAGATAAGAAGCGACAACTCTCTTTCACATGCCGAATGAACCGGCCAGAATGTTATTCCACCTATACAGAAAAAGAACAACTGATCATGACAGGAGCTCTTTCGGACGGAAAAGGAGGAGACGGACTCCAATATATGACCCGGCTGAAAGCAATACCGGTAAATGGTTCTGTAATCTATTCCGACTCAACGCTGACTGTAAAAGAAGCCGATGAAGTTCTTCTTTTCCTGACCGCTTCAACGGATTATAAACCGGAATATCCTACCTATAAAGGGCGGGATTTCCGTAATATTACTGAAACGTTTCTGAATGAAGCCACCGGTAAATCATACGACCGACTTTACCAAGCCCACATAAAAGAATACACCACTTATTTTCAAAGGGTTGACCTTCAGCTGACCGACACGCCTGATACAATTCCGACCGATATAAAGGTACAAAACGCCCGAAAAGGTATGGTAGATCCTCACTTATACGAACAGTTATTCCAATATGGGCGTTATCTCCTGATTGCCTCTTCACGTCCGGGCAGTATGCCGGCTAACCTGCAAGGAATCTGGGCAAATAAACTCCAGACTGCCTGGAATGGTGATTATCATACTGATGTTAACATTGAAATGAATTATTGGCCTGCTGAAGTAACCAATTTATCGGAAATGCATTTACCGCTGTTTTCTCTGATCACGTCGTTGGTTGAACCCGGTACAAAAACCGCACAAATCCAGTACAACAAAAAAGGTTGGGTAATGCACCCCATCACCAATATATGGGGATATACCTCTCCGGGCGAAAGGGCCTCTTGGGGTATGCATACCGGAGCTCCGGCATGGATTTGCCAACATATCGGTGAACATTACCGATTTACGGGTGATAAGGATTTCTTGCACAATACATATCCTGCTTTAAAAGGAGCAGTTGAATTCTATATGGACTGGCTGACGGAAGATCCGATAACCAAAGAACTGGTTTCCGGCCCCGCCGTTTCTCCGGAAAATACTTTCAATGCCCCTGACGGCAGCCGTTGTCAAATCAGTATGGGGCCCACGCATGACCAACAAACAATCTGGCAGTTATTCGATGATTTTATCATGATCTCCCGTGAATTATCTATCGATGATGATTTTACCCGGCAGGTGGCTGTTGCCAAAGGCCGCTTGGCCGGTACCCGAATAGGTTCTGACGGACGTATCATGGAATGGCATGAAGAATATCCGGAGATTGAACCCGGTCACCGTCATATTTCCCACCTATTCGCTGTCCACCCGGGATCGCAGATCAATATGATCCAAACACCCGACTTGACCAAGGCAGCCGGTAAATCATTGGATTACCGTATTCAACATCGTAAAGGGTATGTAGGTTGGAGTTCCGCTTGGGCAATCAGCCAATATGCCCGCCTACATCAAGCCAAAAAGGCAAAAGACAACCTGGATGATGTTATAGAAAAATGTCTCAACCCGAACCTTTTTGCCATAAGTCATGTGTTTCAGATCGATGCCAATTTGGGAACTACGGCAGGTATAGCCGAAATGTTACTACAAAGCCATGTATACGATCAAGGAAATTACGTCATTCAACTACTACCATCACTTCCCACCAACTGGCAAAAAGGTGAATTCTCCGGTTTAAAAGCCCGTGGAGGATTCGAAGTAGCAATAAAATGGGAAAATGGGCAAATAGTGGACGCATCTGTCAAGTCGTTGTTAGGAAATAAATGCCGTATTTGGTACAATGGCAATTATCTGAAGACAGGTAATATAGCAAAGGGAGAAACTTGGAAATGGAAATGCGAATCGAACTTAATAAACTAAAATGGATTTGATAAATCATTATATTTTCAAAACTTTAAAAAATAATAAACATGAAAAAGACTTTTTTAGGGGTAGTATTGTGTGCTACAGCCCTATGGGGGATGCAAGCTGTCTGGGCTTCTGTGCGGTCAGTGGACACTACCGGTGAGAATCTGATTCCTAAATCGGATTTTACGGAAATCTCTTCTATGGGAGAGTATACTCAAAAACCTGAGGTATTTAATGAGTGGCTGATGCACCACGATACCAATACGGATAAGGACGGGAGTGATAATGAAGTGAAGATGGAACTGGTCGATGATGAGACTCGTGGCCAAGTACTTTCTTTCTACGGACGTCCTAAATCTTATTACACTTCTTATGTGGGCCAGCGTATTGAGGGCAAGATGAAGAAAGGTATTTACCGGTTGACTTTCTGGGCCAAATCTGATGATGGTGGTAAAATTAAGATTTTCTTTAATACAACCGATGCTGCTAATACAGATCTGTATCGGTATATGGTGGCCAAAGAAAAACCGGCAGATGAAACGGCCAAAGCTTATTACAGCTTTTATGATCAGTCTTTGACGCCGGAATGGAAACAATATTCAGTGGAGTTCAATTTTGCTTAGGTTTGTACGAATATGTATAGTGTTTCTTGGGTAGGAAATACAGAAGAATCGACAACTGATGATCTGACTAATATCGTATTGAAATTACAGGGTATGAACACTCTAAAAACCTGTCTGATAGATGACCTTACCTTGGAACTTGTCAAAGACTTGTCTAACCCGGATGAACCGGAAAAACCGGCAGGTGAGAATCTGATGACAGATCCGGGCTTTGATGTGACTACTACCGAAGACGTCACTCCTGTCGAAGGCGCTACCAAAACAGAAACCGGCAAATGGTTAGCATGGCGTGCTTCAGGTGAAAAAAATCCGGATATTAAAGTGTCCGTCAAAGAGGATGCCGAACAAGGCAAAGTACTTTCCTATGAGGGTAAACCAAGTTCATGGTACACTACTGTAGTAGCACAACGTATCAACGGTACCTTAAACAAAACTATTTACCGGTTATCTTTTAAGGCAAAAAGTACAAATGCCGGTGTAGTAAGACTTTATACCCAATGTACGGATGAAGCGAATAAAGAATATATCGGCCGTTATTTTGTAAAAAACAACGGAGCACCGGAAGACCCGGATAAACCATGGCGCGGTGTCTATGAGAAAATTGCGGTAACCAATAAATGGGCTACCTATCAAGTGGAATACAACATGTCACAGGTATCCGATTCACAGTATGACATGACTTTTAACAACAATGTATTTGCTTCTACCGACTCTGAACGTACCAATATGGCGCTCTGCTTCTACAATGACCAGGCCGATTCCGAAATTCTGATCGATGACGTACAGCTGATAGAGGTCGAGGATAGCGAAGAGACTCCGACCATTGTGAAATATGACTTTGAGGGAACATCCGTCCCTGACGGCTGGAAAGCCCAAGGAAGTGAATTGGCCCTTTCTACCGATCATTATACGAATGGTGTGCAATCTTTGGAATGGAGCATCAAGGAAAACAATGCCACGGTGGAATTCCCGATCGGAGGCGATGGCCTGAAACTGGCTTCATACAATGCGGCGTTCTTCAACATTTACGCTCCGGACGCTACCCGTAACATAATCTATGTGGATTTTCTGGACGCTAAAGGTAAAAGCGTGAAAAAAGCTACTTTGCTACAGAACTTCAAGGGATGGCGTGAATTCAACCGTGCATACAACGAATATGAGAATACCGGTGATGAGACAGCAGTCAGTGTTCGCTTTACGTATAGCATCAAGGAAGGAAATGCTGCCGGTGTAAAAGTATACCTGGATAATATGAACTTGGACAGTGCAATAGACGGTGACAGACAGTATCCGGATATGCTGGCCAAAGATATACAATTCTTAAATAAAAAGAACGCACGCTTCTTAGGCAGCTATGCTTATAGTGAAGAAGTGGAGGCTATAGAACCGACACCGGAAGAACTGGAAGGTATTCATAAACTGCGTGAAGCGACCAAGCCCAGCACACCTACAAACAATCTCGGGTTGGTTCGTCAGCTCAAGAAGGAAATCGATGACCTGCAAATCGTCCGTAATGCCGATGGTACGGTAAGAGGTAAGCAAATTGTAGACCCTAAAAAAGTGGATGCGGATTTTATTGTCAGCCTGTCCAAGAAAGCAGAAGCACTGGCCGCTGCCTATTCGAGCGGTAGCCCTACATGGGTGAAAGAAGCTTTCCCGAACTGGATCGACTTGATTATCGAACAAGGTGTTTTCTTTAATTATAGAGGAGGCGATTTGATGGGCTATGGGGAAACCCGTAATCTCCCGAGTAATCTGATGGATGCCATGACTGTATGTACCGATGATCAAAAGGCGGAAATATACAAGATTCTTCTTTGGTTGCTGGAGGCCAACCAGGCATGTGCACCGTATGAAATAGCAGCCCCGAGACAAAGTTCGGACTTTATATACAATTGTATCAAAAGTATTACTGCCGCTTTTGTACAAACCCCGGACAACGCTGAAGCAGTGAAAGGTGCCAAAATTCTCAAACATTTACTTGAAAACTTCAGTTCATATATCCCCGGTAGAGGTGATGTGTTGAAACCTGACGGTACAGGATTCCATCACAGTACACACTATAACGGTTATATGTATGCTTATACTCCTTGGGTGGATGTACTGTATATGCTGAAAGGTACTTGTTTCCAGGTGAACCTTGAGTCTTACGAACATTTGAAAAAGGGCGTGGTTTCCATGTATCTCATGGCAACGAAGGGAAATGAACATTTATG
>UMDQ01001276.1_pt1 | contig 17438 bp, 10 predicted proteins | sample 1964531 | NCBI WGS metagenome assembly UMDQ01 (sample SAMEA4835998, study PRJEB28245) | human gut metagenome | biome: gut microbiome; material: fecal sample | place: Denmark | collected 2008
GACGCATTGCGGAATCACCACCCGAGGATGCCGCAATACTCAGGAAGACGATTCGGCAAGCTCATAAAGCCGCTCCCGGACTGACTCGATAGATACCTCGTCGGCATCAGGCCCCAGCTCGTGAAAAAGATGAAAAGCCACTAGCTTTTCTTGCGTGCGTACGGGAAGTGTATCGATATCTTCAAGCGACAAGGTAGGTGCCGCTAAATCAGATACGTCCCCATAACCCGCATAGCCTAAAGCCGATCGATCGAGGTGGAACGACGAGACATGATCGTATTCCCAAGGACTCCTCCAAGCTCCGACAAATGCCTCCGCCAGTATCAAATCACGTCTCAAAGAATCGCCCATAGAGACGACCACGTCCGCAAATCGATCTTTATCCAAGGCCCGCAGCAGACAGAGAGGCGCAAATGAGTCGACGAGGTCGCGGAGCTCATTCTGCTCAACAACGCGCACACCCTTCTCCAGAAAAACACCCTCGAATCGCTGTAGCAGATCCTCACTGAATAGTTTTTCTCTGGTAGCCCCCTTGAAACCATGGCGCCCGTAAGCGCGCTCTCGCCTTATTACGAATTCCGCCATGTAAAACACCTGCAGTTCGCCCAACCGATCGAAGAGATCTGTAACGTATCCGCACGCCTCATCTTCGCTCATTGCCGCTACAGCGTTATCTAGAAGGTCAATCGATCTTGTATTCTCGGAATACGACGCTCGGAGTCTTTCCGCCATTGCGATGTTTTCGCAAAGCGCCTCGCAGACAACTGCAAGCTGTCGAACATCTAGATCATGCTGAAGCCCGTCGATGCATTCAAGCATTTCTCCGTATCTTCCGGTCTTGCAATAGCCATCAACCAGGTCAGCGATCTTTGCTTTATCGTTCGTCGAAAGCGCAAATAGTAGCTCATCGGACACATCCAAATGCGTGGAAATGCCAGCAGTCAAATACCTCTCAAATATCTCAGCATCGAACATCCTTTTATGGAGGTATGCACTTGCTCGACTCTCACCCCCGCATGCAGCTTCACGTCGAGGGCTGCTAAACACGAATTCGGCTACGCTAACAACCAATTTACGCGACTCAGCGTCAAGTCGAGCAGCCGAACCCGCAATAATTGCCTCAAGCGCGCCGTCATTCACCTGAGTTACTTCGAGATCATTCTTCGCATCTATGCAAAGAATGCTTTTGTTTGACTCAATCGCGCAAAAGCCCTGCGGCGACAGAACCCGAAGCGCCTCCAAAGCTAAAACATCAACGGGATCGATCGCACCTCCCAGGACGCCGAGAGTAAACGAAAAGGCATTCTGGACTCGCTTCAGTACCCTCAGTGAAGATATATGATACTTTATCCTCTCGATTAGAATCTGCTGACGCTGTGCCATGCCATCAGAAAGCTCAACACCCTGCAAAGCGCAAAAGCCATCAAGAACGGAAGCGAAGCTGCGCGCTATTTCATTCCGCAGCGCCGCACCGGTCATATAAGAGTACCACTCAAAACACTTGCAACTTCATCTGCAGTGTTAAGCGCAGCAAGATCCGCAAGTCCCGCCTCACTTTCTTCTTGCAACTCCGCAAAAATCGCCTTTGATTCTGCCGCCGCCTCATCAACAATCGAGTTGGCAAGTCTTACGCACTCTTCGCTATCTTGGCTCTTAACTGTAAGAAAAAGCGTTTGAGACGAACCGCCATTCCCTACAGTAGCTGAGGCTTCAATACGCGAGTCGCTAGCTGTATGCGCAGCAATGCCATCTTGAACAAAATCATTAACTACGGCAAGCATATTAGCGGCTGAAACATTATTCGAAGGATCACTCACCGTGATTGACGCTATGGCTTCATATTTCGTAGGCAGCAAAGAGGAAGTCAAGCCGCCCGCCAACATACATATCGCAGATACAAGCGCTACCATTTTCCAATATTGACGTACGAACCGCCCCAGTTCGACGAGGTTCAATGTGTCTCCCTTCTTCAGTATTAGCAACTAGCGATATCACTTATTGTAGCGCACCAAATACTCACCAGTGCTCCCCTCTCTAAACGGTGGACGCAAACTCCTTATTAATAGTGATGCATGCTGTTGAAATCCTCAAATTTCAACAGCATACTTAGCTGAGCTCTCCCATACCGATTAAATCCTTGATGGTCTTATCCATTAGGGGCTCATTCCGTTCGGAAACATCTGGTTCATACACCCTTTAGCAACGGCGATTATCGTCATTAACTCCAGCATCATTATTCCTCTCACTGTTGAAAAAGATTGGACGCTTTTACATTACCAAGATATCATTACATAGAGAAGAGCCAGAGTTCACGCATGCACCGTCGCTCTGCATCAATGCGCAATGGAAATTCGTACCGTATTGCTCAAAATTTAGCTAGACGGAGCACTTTAATCCAGGCGCAGTCGAAAGACACCGAGCAGTCGATATCATAATTCGAGGTCGCGATGCGAAACAAGTCCTAGCATGGCGACCACGATGCCTTCTTCTCTCCGTCTTATAGCAAACAAAGGGGACTGTGCTTCGAGATTCTTTGATGCAACACCTATATCGACAATAGTAATACATAACCGCAAGGAGGAAGAAGGAGCTCGGAAACAGCGTGGTTTCTGCAAGGCCTATCACAAGATAGGCGAACAAAGTTGCTGACAAGCAGGCCGCTCCGAACGACGCCCTGTAACGAAACAAATGCCACGCAACAAGGACAAGAATCGTCACGAATACCGCTGCTCCTACAACACCTCCAAGCATGAAAACATGTAAAAACTCATTATGCGCATGCATGAATGCCTCATTATTGACTACCAGTGCATTCCAGATATAGGACTGTCCGTATCCTTTAACCAAATGAATCCCATCCAGCAGCTGGAACACCTCATCCCAAATGAAAGTGCGCCCCGTCAGCGTCACCGACCTTCCCAAGACATTTTCGATAACTGGAGCGGCATAGTCTTGAACGCGAAAAACTACGATACCCAGAAATGCAGCCGCATAAAAGCAGAGACCCGTCAATCCGTTGAAGAATCTTCTTAAGCGCCCGAATCGCGACGAGAAAACCAGAACGCCCATTACGGCCATACCGCAAACCGAAGTAGCCGAGTAAGCAATAAGCATCTCAGCAAGAGATACGGCAAAAATGAGCCAAGACCTGACCGACGGTCCGTCACGATGCATGCTATCCAAAACCAATGAGCATGAAAATGCAGGGATTGCTACCCTGAACGTGATATTTCGGTAGCCGTAGAATAAATCAGTAACCGGGTCCGCACTAAACAGTTGGCCTCCAAGAAGGAGCAGAACCAAATTTGCAATAAGATAAAAGGTCGACGCCAGCATAGCACCCTTGAGCAATTGCTCCACACGCCCCGTCTTCCACGATGCGCCGACAAACAAGGCAAGGGCCATGCACGGAAAGCTATCGAAGACCCAAGAAGTCATATCGCCTCTGTTTGAAATTGTAGCAAGAGCAATAATGACAAATAAGGCCAGAACAAGACCTCCGAACAGATCAAGCCCAACAACGCGAAAATAGAAAGCCATCAAACCGCAAGACAGCGCTACAAGCAAAACCTGCCATGTAACCAAGGACACCGGCGAGTTTAATCCGAAATACTCAAGGGTCTCCGGCGCATTGGGCTTCAGGAAGAAAAGAAGGATGAAGAAAGTGAAGGCTGCGAACGCCCACGATCCGAGTGACAGCCTAGAGCATACAGCCTCCGCGCTCTCTGTGAATCGCATGCGGAAACGCATTAGCGATATCGATCGCCGCCGGTCACTTGACACTGCTTTATCCCTCATTTTTTCCTGACCAAACGCTTTAAGTATCTTACAGGCGCTGTTACCGCGCGTCCAATGCGCCATGAACGGGATCGCTTGAGTCGTTCCACGGCATCGCCAGTAGCCTTTACCTGCTTTCGCAATGTCTCAATCTGCTTGAAGGCCTCTCGCCCATTCTCGGCTGACACCTCCAGCTGGCGAGTCAGTTCTTCGTACGCGGAGGCAAGCTCATCATCCCGCTTGGCAAGCAACTCGAATTGATTTGCGAAGTATATATCTCGACCGGCTTTTGCCTGGTTGCAAGCAATGCGATCCCTTACGAGCATGTAAGTCTCAAAAACAAGAGGATTGGTTATACTCCCCAGCAATGCTCTTTGGGCGGAATAAAATGCACCATCATCCCTCACCATCGTTACATCACTTGACTTTAGGTCTTGGAGGTAGTTCACGAGTTCCGCTCCGCCCTTTGCTTGGCATGACCCCACTATACTTATATATTCATCGTAGATTTGCTGTGCGGAATACTCCTCTTTTACCAACTCCGACAAGAAGGCCAGCGGCGGCGCTGATGCTTCCAGGCTCTCTATCTCCTCGGCCAACTCTCGAGCATTTGCCAATTTGGGCAGAGTAACGCCTCCGAAATTGCACTCTTTACTTCTCCTGTATCTATCGACATCCATAATGCCGCATGGGTTAGAATCTGCCGAAAGTAGCACAACGGGCAATCCTATCGCCGAGGCCTCTAACGCAACTCTATCCATTCCGAACACGCCCACCACATCGCTCGATCGCAAGCGCTCAAGCCAGTCTTGTCGGAATCCGGCCCATTTCACCTGATGATAAGCACCCTGTTTGTCGCAATAATCCATCAACTCGTCGCGAGCCGACCCATCTCCATAAACCACCAACTCGTCAATAGGGAGATCCGGCAACCACTGGAGCACCCTTCGCACTCCCTCGGCTTTGTCATAATCGAGACGTGAAACAAGCGCCCACTTTCTTGAGCAGGCACGCCGTTCAACGTTTAGATAATCGAAATCTACAACAGGGTTAGGAAGATAAGTGACCGGCGTTTCTGGGAAAAAGGCCGCCAGGCCTTCAAAACATTTGCGATTAACCGTAAATACATGAGCCGCGACATTGGCGAGACAATGTTGGAACAGTAGCGCATCCAATGACGCGCCCGGAAAGTTATAGCTAATCGGCCCATGCGACGTGAACACAAGAGGGATCCCACACTTTTGGGCCGCGATAGCAGCCGGCAACACTGAGCCGAAAGGGTGCACATGCACTGCATCAATGCAATTAGCTTCTATTGCTTGCGCCAGGGCATCTACATCATGATCGAGCGCATCTACCGTAATGCTGGCCGGATATTGAAGCATGCAAGCTATATTGCCGTCAACAACATCGACTCCGCAGGGAACATAGTTGCAGAAAGCGAAATAGAATCTGTCTCCTCTTGCCACGCCCTCTTCGGCTAACGCAAGGATATGCTTCTCCAATCCGCCTTGAAGATAGTTTTCTGAAACAACAAGGATCTTCATTGCTCCCCCAACCGATTAACTCCGCAAGGCATTCCCAAGCCAAAAACCAGATAAACGAACCCGTAAATCATATTTCATCCGATAGCTCCTTCTTCTTCGTTATACGGCGAGAGAAGGGCCGCGTCAGGAATTCGCGATGACTATACGCATAACAGCTGAGCCATTTTAAGCCAGTCACCGCCAAAAAACAAAAGAGCGGCAAGAAGCAGTACAGGTATCTTGATCTCGTTTCAAACATCATCAAGAAGACGAAAACGCCCGCATAGAAAAGCATGGAGAACAGGATCACCCAGCCTCCTTGCCCCCTCCTTTGACGCAAGTATTCGCCCAAAGACAATGGCATAAGAATCAGAATTCCCATCCAAAGTATCTGATCAAGTTCCCGAGCAATGTTGAATTCGGATCCATCCTGATAATAATACAGATCACGGAGCCTTTCAGAAACCACGCCAAATGGGGCAGCGTGCAAATTCTCTTCGGAAAAAGTTTGCCCCTCTCCGCTTGCGAGAGCATGAAAAGTGCCATCTCCATAAACGAATGACGCCTTCTTTGCCTCGAACTTCAGAAAACCGGCAAACCCGAATCCCCTCATCCTGTCTGCGAACACTTCAAGATTAACCTTTTGCCGCTCGGCTGGTTCTTCTATCCCGCGAGATATCTCGTAATCAGGAAAACTGAATACTCCGTATTCATTTGGATTTGCGCCCATCATGAGATAATGCGTCGCGGACATCGCTTGGCTTTTGTCGACGTCAATCGGAAAGCTGTCCTCAATCACAGTCGGCAAAATTCCCAAGCAGAGCACAGCAGGAAGGGCAAACGCCACGAGCGCTTTACCCCATTGACGCCAGCCGCATCTGCTGGACGGAATGCAAAGAAGCGCCACCATCGATAAAGCCACCGCCGCAACCAAGATGGTCGGCTTAATTAGGCTGCCGAGAAATAAACATGTACTGCATATCGCAATCGCGACAATTCTCTTTCTGCTTGTGTCCGCATTCCAGATCATTACCGCAGAGAGCAACGTTCCCGAAATAAACGGCAGCAAGAATGTATCAGTATATGGGGTGGATATCCAAAAGGAGAGGCCACCCAGCACGGAGAAAATCGCCCATGCGAGATAGGCGATTTTCCAACTATCGGATTGCAACTTGACCGCAAGCCAAAGCAGCAAACCAGCTAGATTCACGAGCAATACATTAACCGACACCATCATCGACAACGGCGGCACGCCAAGCAAAATACTCAATCTAGCAAGCCACACAAATAATGTGGCAATGAAATTATTGTTTGGGAATAGGCTGAAATACCACTCGAACATCTCCGCATCTTCACCCGACGCTACTGCCACAGCGTAGTCGGCAACCGTACCAGGGTCCCAGATGTTGTGGTAAGCGATAGAATGCGCAACGACCAACTGAATGAAAAGGAATGCTGCATCTAACACGAGGAATGTACCAATTGGCGACCGCCACGGCCTTCCACGACGGGCAATGCCCGCAATCAGAAGAAGCACGACGCCAGCGAACGCCAAAAATGCACTTACAAACATCGGAAGGGAGAACGGGTAATCAAATGGATTTGTCTTAGAATCGGAGAACGCAAGCACGATCAGCAGAACCGCAGCCATCACGACCGCACATAAAACGGCCAGAACCAGACTTATCCTCTTGGACACAGAACCTTTCTCACTTTTCATTGTTAGCAGACTCTTCGCTCTGGGCGCCGGCACAGCTCACTATCCCCATCTCACAACCGCAGGCATCTATGATATTCGCGCAGTCACTTCGCAAAAGCGCATTGCCCGGAATAGATCCAGCAGACTCAGCAATAATATACCTAGGCCGCCGCTTAACTTCCAAGAAGATTTTGCCTATATACTCGCCGATAACGCCTAGGCATAGCAGCTGCATTCCGCCGATTATGCCGACTATGCACACAAGACTCGCCCAGCCGCTTACAGACCCACCCGTCGCCGCAACAACGATAGCCCACAGCACCCCAAGCAAGCTCAAAAAGCTGACAACAACACCGGCAAGCGATATAAAGCGCAAGGGCTTAACGGATAAGCTAGTTACCCCATTCAGAGCCAACGCGATCATCTTTTTTAGAGGATAGTGACTTTTTCCAGCAACTCGCTCGCTTCTTTTGTAGTAGACAATACTCGAAGAGAATCCAACGAGCGGCACCATCCCCCTAAGATAAAGATTCACCTCCGGAAACTGCGCCAATGCATTAAGCGCCTCTTTATCCATGAGACGATAGTCGGCATGATTGTGAATTGTCTCCACTCCCAAGCCACTTAGTATCTTGTAAAAAGCGACAGCAGTCTCCCTTTTGAACCAAGAATCACTTTCGCGATCCGACCTCACACCATAGACGATATCGCTTCCCTGATAATATTTTATGAGCATTTCATCTACCGCAGATATATCGTCCTGGCCGTCGCAATCCATCGATATGGCCGCATCGCAGCAAGCACGAGCCTGCATCAAACCGGCTAGTAACGCATTCTGATGACCACGATTTCTCGACAATCGAATTCCCACGACACTGCTGCACTCGGCGGCAAGGGCCTCGATGATCTCCCAGGTATCATCCGATGAACCATCGTCTACGAATAGCAGCCTGCTGTTCTCATTCGCAAGTTGCCGTTCTTTGAGCTCCTGTAATTTCGCAAGAAACACAGGAGCCATTTCTTTCAATGCCCCTTTTTCTGTGCCTTCGTTATAACAAGGCACAACTATCCAAATACATCCAGGACAGACCATGTTCACAGACTCAAGCATACAATAATCCTCACGCCGGAGAGCATTGCTCCACCTAGTTAACCTTCTCCAAGATATCGGCTATCTGCTTCGAAGCCGTTCCGTCTCCATAAGGATTTGATGCATGGGACATCGCCGCGTATTCCTCCGCATCATCCAGCAAGCGAGACGACTGCAGGAATATCTCCTCCTCAGAAGTGCCCACCAGACGCAAAGTGCCCGCAGCAACTCCCTCTGGACGCTCGGTAGTGTCGCGCATGACCAAAACGGGCTTCCCAAGGCTCGGCGCCTCTTCCTGGATTCCTCCGGAATCCGTCAGAATCAAGTCACTGGCCGCAAGGAAGTTGTGGAAATCAAGAACCTCCAGAGGTTCAATGATTCGAATCCTATCGCAACCATCCAGTTCTTCATGAGCGGCGGTGCGCACCATCGGATTCATGTGGATTGGATAGATGGCCTTAAGGTCTTCTCTCTCGTCCATCAGGCGACGGATTGCCCTGAACATATTATGCATGGGCTCGCCAAGGTTCTCGCGCCGATGCGCCGTAATAAGAATGAGTCGACTACCACGCGCCCATTCAAGGTGCTCGTTCCGATAATCGCCCATCACAGTTGTCGAAAGCGCATCTATGCCGGTATTTCCCGTTACATAAATCCGAGAATCGTCCTTTCCCTCATTAAGGAGATTCTGCCGAGACTGCTCCGTTGGCGCAAAGTAATACTTCGTGACCAAATCAACGGCTTGGCGGTTGAACTCCTCCGGAAAAGGCGATTTCAAATTGTACGTTCTGAGCCCAGCCTCTACGTGCCCCACGGGAATTTGAAGATAGAAGCTCGCGAGGGCAGCGGCAAAACTCGTAGTTGTATCACCATGCACCAACACCACATCAGGCTGATAGCTCTCAAGGACGTCTTTCATGCCAAGCAGAACTAGCGACGTTATATCAAAGAGCGTTTGGCCCGTCCTCATTATGGAGAGGTCATAATCAGGATGGACGTCAAACACTCGCAGCACCTGCGTCAGCATTTCTCGGTGCTGCCCAGTTACGCAAACCTTAACCTCAAACTCCGGACGCGATTTGAGCTCGTTTACTAGCGGGCACATCTTAATCGCTTCCGGACGGGTGCCGAACACAAGCATGATCTTCTTCACTACACAAACCTACCAAATCAACAGTTTGTACGATTTAAAGAGTATTATATGACCCTTGGCTGATAAAAATGAGGTCAACTTCCGAACGCACTAAGCTTATATATATAATTCGGATCGATCATTCCGATCGGATGTTTTGTTTTCATAGGAGCGTGTTTAGACATGAGAATATTCGTCGCTAGCTGGTTCTTTCCTCCCTCGACTTCTTCCGAAGGAATAGTCGCCTACAAGCTTCTGAAGAACTCCACGCACGAATACGAAGTATGCTCTGCAGTGAGCAATCAATGGGGCTACAACGAGACTATCGCGATGACAGCCGACAATATCAAGCAATTCCTCGTTGAAACGGATAACATCAACGAGTGGGTCGAAGAGGCGATCTCCATCTTTGAAAGAGAGCACGAGAGAAAACCCTACGATGCCATCATGACGCGCTCTATGCCGCCGGAGAGTATCGATGTGGCCAAAGCCATAAAAGAAAAGCACCCCGGTTTGCCCTGGATCGCTTCACTCGGCGATCCCATCTCCCGCGTTCCATGGATGACAAAAAGCTATATCACGAACAACAAGAACCTCACCAAGAGCGAAAAAGAGTCTTTGCGCAACGCACTCAACGCACCACGTCCTTGCACAGAGTGGGTAAATTCGAAAGATAAAAACGTTCGCACCCTTGCGAGATACAAGAACTGGGAGATGGAGGCTTTGCGCAACGCCGATCTGGTCATCACGCCATCCGCCTCGCAGCTCTCCTTTATGCTTTGCGGCATGAGGCGCAACAACGCCGTTGCGATAGGACACTCTTACGACCCCTCCCTCTACCCTGGCCAGGGCTCAGCGGCCCCGCGGAACAATCTCACCGAGATGGTTTTTCTCGGTTACGCCAGCGATGATCGCACCCTCGTTCCCTTCGTCGAGGCATTGCACACACTTCAGAGAACCAATCCGGACGCCCTTGCCAAACTTCGCATCAGGTTCATCGGCAATATCGTAGATGACTCTATTTCGCTTATATATAATTACTATCTTAACGACATCGTAAGTATTGAAGGTAACGTATCCTACGAGGAGAGCCTGGGCATAATGGAAAATGCAGACTGGCTGCTTCATGTGGACACATACTATAACGAGTTCGCTTTCTCGGGAGGATCGGTATACTTCGCGGGAAAACTTGCCGATTATCTCGGGTCGGGCAAACCCATTATCGCGCTGACCGGGAAAAACTCTCCCGCTGACAAGATAATCAACCAAGCGGGTGGCTTGTCTTTCCAGCACAAAGACATCCAGTCGCTAGCCTCCGCCTTGGAAAGGATAGCGAACGGCACAGAGACTGTATCTATCAATCACAGCTATCGTCAAGAATTCTTGGCCTCTAACCAAGCGCAGAAGCTCGATCAAGCTATTGCCGCGATGTTCGACTCTATGTCACATCCGTTCAACAGAACTACTTGGCCCGATTGCAAGCCGTCAGAAAAGCATAAAGTGCTCAGCATTTGTGTCCCCTCATACAATGTACAGGCTTATCTCGATCGCTGCCTGTTGTCGATTATCAATAGCGGCGTTGCCGAGAAGATAGAGGTGCTCGTCGTTAACGACGGTTCAACGGACAATACGCGAGAAATCGCCTTGGCCTACGAGGAGCATTATCCGGACATCGTTAAACTTGTCGATAAAGCGAACGGCGGTCATGGCTCCACTATCAACACTGCAATTCCGCTTGCCAGCGGTGATTATTTCAGGGTTCTTGACGGTGACGATTGGCTGAACCCCCGCGATCTATACAAGTTCATTCACGCCCTTGAGACGCTGAGCGAGCCTGTAGACATAATATCTTCCGACTACGTTCAGATCGATATCAACTCCGGAAAACTTAATCCAATTAAGAAAAAGAGTCCCGAAATAGAATATGGAAAAGTTTACGAAATCAACTCCATCCCTCTTACCAAAGAATATCTCTCCATCCATAGCATTACCTACAGGACAGAACTCCTAAAGAAGAGCGGGCTACGACTGCAGGAAAAGATATTCTACGTAGATGTCGAATATCAAATGATGGTACTTCCATGGGTTCGCACTATCATGTTCCTTCCTGGAAAGCTCTATCATTATGCGGTAGGCAATTCTGAGCAAAGCATAAGCAGAACCTCCTTTGTCAACAGATACGATCACCACGACAAAGTCGTCAAACGCACCATTCAGTTCTATTACGACCACCAGGACGAAATGAGCCAAAATGTGCGCGCTTATTTCGATTACCTCATCTTGAATCATTTTCTGGACACTCATTACACGATCTCGCTTCTCTTCGACGACGACAGAGAACGCGGTCTAGAAAGGGCGCAGGAATTCGACGACTACCTCAAAAAGAACTACCACGACCTCTATCAGCAGGTGGGCGAAAAGTACCCTGCTGTAGCCGAAGCCCGAAAACACAATTTCAACACTAAGCTGTGCCAAAAGACCTCCTCACTAAGAAAAAAGAAGCCTACTAAGATGCAGGCCATGGCGCGCTCTGGCGTTCGCAAGGTCATGAGGGGCGGCATTGGCACCGTCGTCGCCGAAGAGGTTAACAAGCGAAAAGGGAGACACTAGGCAGCAATGGTGATATTAAGCAATGTGCCACAGTCCTTTACTCTGGAACGAGGCCGGTGCGACCATGCGCTTTAGCAGAAATCAAGAGAATACCCAAGTATCAACTGCACAAACCCTTCCTTGCAGTTCACGCCAGACCCCTGCCGCTCACAACAAGGAAGGGGTAGCAGAGGGCGTGGCGCTTTCCGTCATCATCCCAGTTTGCAACGTCGAGAACTATCTCGCCGACTGCCTCGACAGCGCTTTGCGCCAGTCATTTCAAGACGTAGAAATAATCTGCATCAATGACGGCTCAACCGATGGATCGCTCGAGATTCTCCGCAAATACGAAAAGCAAGATAGTCGGGTTAAAGTAATAGACAAGCAAAATGCCGGCTATGGAGCCGCCATGAACGATGGGCTTGATGCGGCAACTGGCACATACATCGGTATCCTCGAATCCGACGATTACGTTTGCGAGCATGCCTGGACCAAGTTGTTTGAGCTCGCGACGCAAAACAATCTGGACGTCGCAAAAGGGTGCTATCTCCAGTTCTCCAGCACGGAAGAGTCGTTCTTAAATGTCATGGAGCAAGTAGCTCGCCACTGCCCCGCTTCTCTGCCTTCAATACCTGTCGATACCGTATTCAACCCTAAAGATTACCAACGCTGCTTCTGGACGAATCCTAGCATCTGGACGGCTATTTATAAACGAGAATTTCTCGCAGCCAACAACATCCGGTTCAACGAAACCCCTGGTGCTTCCTATCAAGACACTTCATTCGCTTTCAAGGTATGGGTGTCGGCCACCCGGGTTATGGCCGCGGAGTTTCCCGTAATCCACTACCGCCTCGATAGCGCCTTCTCATCCTCTAACTCGAGAGCAAAAGCATTCGCCGTCTGCGACGAGATGGACGAGTGCGAAGCGTTTCTGAATAACCGAGCGGCAGATAGCGTGTTTTACGATATCCTCTGCGCAATCCGCTACAAGACATATCTCTGGAATATCGGACGAGTCGGTTCTTCCCTGAAACGCCCCTTTTTCAAACGCATGCAAAGCGATTTTCGGCGCGACTTTGAATTGGGACGTCTTAACGCCCGTTTTGTACCCGGCTCCTATTACGACGAATTCCTCGCCATTGCCGGCATACCAGACAACAACTTGGACGCAGATACGCAGCCAACACAAGCGGACACAATGAAGGTACTACTACGAAGCAACAGCTCGGAAGTCAACACTCCTCGCTTCACTCTTGTCGTGCCTTTCACCAACGACGAGCAGTATCTGCCCGATTTTTTTAAGAGCATAGAGCTTCAGTCTTGCAAAGACTTTGAGACCATCTTCGTCGACACTGGCTCATCGGATAACTCGTTTAAGCTGATATCCGAATTCGCATCAGATCACCGCAGCACCGTACTTAGATACCACAGTGCCACAATGTATGAGGCACTGGAATGCGCCGCCGCCGAAGCACAAGGTGCCTTTATTCAGCTCATCCTGCCTTGCGATCGCCTGAAGCAACAAGCACTAGCCATGGTTTCCGACCAAGCGAGAAATTTAGATCTCGATCTCGTAGTTCATGGCATTTCCGTATACCACGAAAACCAGTTTTCGGAAGAGAAGCAGCGGGCAAACGGCAACCCCTACGCCCGCTACCGCACATTTCCTTTGGCTACTAAAGGAGCGCTGCTTTTCGCGGAGATAGAGGAGGCCGAAGGCTACATTCCAGAGCTTTGGTCCATGGCTTTCGCGAAAAACCTGTTGAAGCAGATGGAATCTTCCTCGAATTTCACCGACCTTAGCTCACAGATTCTATCTCTGCGTCTTCTTCTCTCCGCAACTCGAGCCGGCCACCTGAATCAAGATAGCTATGTTCGCAAAATCACCGACCGAACAGCCAATCGACCAAATGGACGCGTCGAAAACATTCTCAGCAGGTTGGCAAACATGCAGACGCTTCAAGAGCTGCTTAGTGAGTACGAGGATGACTATATCGTCTGGCATGCCCTCGATCTGTTCGATGCGGAATGGGCCCGTCAATGCCGGATAGAGTACCGCAAAGCGAGTAGCGCTCAGAGAATCGACGTATCCCGCCAATGCTCCCGACAAATGAGGCATTTTCTCATTGCGGTTCGCTGGGGCATTCGACCCGACGAATTGCGCATTTCCTACGAGCGCAGAGGGAACCGACTGCAAAGGGAGCTAAATAAAGCTGAAAATGGTGGCCGTGCCGTAAGATTCGCTCGAAAGCTTTCAGAAAAGGCCCGAATCCTTCGCGCGTCGGCCAGTAGAAGCGTAAAAGCCGGTAATGAAAGACTCCAGGGAACCGGCCGAAACGAAGAATCATTCAATCCAAGGATGCTCATCGTATTCGATAGCGCCGAAGCCTCCCCGGAAACGTTATCGTACGTCATGGTTGCAAAAGTTCTGGCAGAGTTAGGCGAGAGCGTCTCCGCCACTATTCCCTGCAAAGGCCCCCTTGAAACAGCGTTGAATACCGAACGAATCCCCTACCGTGTCTTCCCGATGTTCGACACCGCCAAGGCTTCTGAGCGCACATCCTCCAATAGGCTCATTCTAGACAACAGGACACGAGAGAAATTCGAAGCTTTCGTCAAAAGCGGCGAGTTCGACTTAATACATTGCCTGAATTGCGATGCATTTTATGGCATTTTCGCAGCTGAAGCAGCAGGGATTCCCAGTATTCTGCATCTCCGCACGTCAGACGACGAAAGCGCGCTTGGTAGCGACTTAGTGCGCAATGCGCTTCGCCACGCGAATTCCCTTTGCGTATCCTCTGCCATAGCAGCTGACGACGTCTTGGAACTTGTCCCCAATAGACAAGCGCAAATCATTCACGACGGAGCAGAGCCGTTAAAGTTTTACATTCCGCGAACTTCGATGGAGTTCGACCCGATCAGAGCTGTTCTTTGCGTCGAGTCCCTCACTCCAGATACTGTCCAAGATCTGAGGAACGCCTTATGCGCATTCGGAGAGTTGGATCGCGACCGCCCGGGTATCGTGCAAAGCATATCAATCATTGCCGGACAACTTAACGAAAACGCACTGCCGCAACTTCACAACAGCATCAACGACTATGGCCTATCGGAGCTCACTGGAGTCTTCGGCAGTCGCGACGACATGCCCGAACTCTGGCACCACAGCAATCTTGGCCTAATGCTTTCCAGTAAAGACTTCTCTACCTATATGGGCATTGGGGCGATGATGGCAGGTGTGCCGCTGATCTGCTCGTCAAGCAATCCCTGCAGTGAAATAATCGAAAACGACAAAACAGGATACATCGTCATCGATCCAACTGGTCCTTCGATCAAAGCCGCTATCATAAAAGTAATTGACCAGCCTGCTTTGTCTCTGAGGATTGCTATTGAAGCTCAACAGTTCGCGCGTTTCTGTTATCCGCTCAAGGAAAGCGCTTACGCCATCTACCAGCTGCACAAGGACATCCTGCGCGAATTCAAGAGCAACGAATAGAAATACCACGTTACTCGTGTAGCCGGAGAAGGAGTATTCATGATCGAAGCAGCGCCAATCGTCTCTATTGTTGTCCCTATTTACAATGGGGAAAGATACCTGCGGGATTCTCTCGATAGCCTCCTTGCACAGACCTTTCAAGATTTCGAGATCATCTGCGTAAATGACGGCTCTACCGACTCAAGCGAATCGATAATCAACGAATACGCTGAGAGGGATTCACGCGTCAAAATCGTCAACCAAGCAAATGGCGGCGTTGCCTCTGCTCGCAACGCGGGAATAGAGAATGCTGAGGGGCGCTATCTCTTGTTCTGCGACGACGACGACCTTTTCGCTTCGAATATGCTCGAGGCCATGGTCGGTACTATGGAACGGAACAATGCCGACATCTGCATTCCCAACGGTTACAAGCTCGACATGGCAGACAACGAGCGCGTTGTCGATTTCAATTTCATCAATACGAAATTCTTGCCAGAGAAAGAATGCTTCTCTCCTCGCGACGCGGGAAAGTATCTCCTGAATTTTCCGACATTCTTTATCTACAAGATGTACCGCCTGTCTTTCGTGAGAGAGCACGGCATCTTCTTCGATGCGCGCCGGGCCGAGGAGGATGCGCTGTTCTTCACGCAGGCCCTCCTTCTATCAGAGAGGATCACCGTCGTAAAAGATCGATTGTTCCACTATCGCGTGAATGCGGGAGACAGCGTCTCCGATCTGATTTACCAGCAGGATATCCTGGCGGGCTACGAGAGTATGCTGACCGTGAAAGCCCTCATGATGGAGTACGGCATGTACGAGGACGCCGCCTTCCACCAAAGCTATGTAAATCGGGCTCTCACCAAAACCATGGACTATCGCAGCAGAACCAAGAACTTCGAGTCGCTTTCCACCCTATTTGGCAAGCTCGTACTTGAAGACGGATTAAACGATATGGATCTGCTGGGGCACGAGCCCGACTATTACTACAACCAGCAGCACTATCAGGAGCTGCAGGCGCTCGCCAGCAGCGAGGACGCCGAGGAATACCTCTTCTACCTCTTCGACACCTCGCGAAACAACCTCGTTCTGGAGAAGAGGCGCAACCGCGACCTGAAGGCCAAAGTCACCGAGCAGAAAAAGCAGCTCGCGAAAAAGACCCAGGAGTACAAAGATTTTCGAGCGAGGGCGATACCCATCAATCCTCAACTGAAGAAGGTGCTCCGAAAGCTCAGGCACCCCTTCAGCAAGAGGTAAATGCACGGTCGCCCAAAGCTGCCGCAACATCCGGGATCGAAAGAGGCCTGTGGCTAGTGTTTGCCGCTAGTCCTCCAGATAGGCCATTAGGTTGCGGTACATGCCGGGCAGATCCTGCGTCGGTGCCCAACCGAGGGCCACAAGGCGCGATACGTCCAAAGGCAGATGATGCTCGGGGGGGTAGGGGGCGTCGGGGTCTATCTCGCAGCGCACCTGCACATTACCGTCCGGCACCAAGGTCGCCACCATCTCGGCCATCTCGCGCACCGAGCAGTAGGTGGACGGGTTGGCGACGTTGTAGGCGCATCCCGGCTCGCCCTTCAGCATCACCGTGAGCAACGCGGACACCGCGTCGGCAGTGTACAGGTACATGCGCGTGCTGGCGCCCGTCGTCTTAAGGACGATGTCCTCCCCCGCCAGAACGTTGCGCGCGCACATGGCGAACAGGCGCCCGTCGCTCTTGGGAATGCCGGGGCCGAAGGTCTGGGCCAGGCGTGCCACCATGGCGGGGACGCCGTATTCAGCGGAGTAGGCGCAGCAGTATTGCTCGGCCATGCGCTTGCCCTCTGGGTAGCAACTGCGCACGCGAAGGGGATCCACGTAGCCCACCTGGCTCTCGTCCAACAGGTTCTGAAGCCCTGGCGCGGCATTGCCGTCGCCATAGGCCTCCATGCTGGAAGCGTACACCACACTGGAGCTGCCCTTCGCCCGCGCCAGCTCCAGCACGCGCCTTGTTCCCAGCACCAGGGCATCGGCCGTCTCGACGGGATGCTCTGCGAAGAACTTCGATGCCGTGGGGCAGGCGGTGTGAACGATGTAGTCGATGGGACCCTCGGGCTGCGGGAATCCCTCCACCGTGCCCGCGATCATTTCCAAGCCGTCGTCCTCGTCATAGGCGG
>UMDQ01010475.1_pt1 | contig 17357 bp, 22 predicted proteins | sample 1964531 | NCBI WGS metagenome assembly UMDQ01 (sample SAMEA4835998, study PRJEB28245) | human gut metagenome | biome: gut microbiome; material: fecal sample | place: Denmark | collected 2008
AAACCTTGAATTTTCAATAAAAAACACTTGATTATATGAGGAGGAATAAAGAATATTATGAAAAAGTATAAACGCGTTTTTACAATTGTCATAGATTCGTTAGGAGTTGGAGCACTTTCAGATGCTGCAGATTATGGGGATGCAGGTGCAGATACACTTGGTCACATTTCGCAGAATGTAGATAAACTGAATATTCCAAATCTCCAAAAGCTAGGAATTGCAAATCTGCATGAAATAAAAGGTGTGAAACCGGTTCAGAATCCTATTGGATATTATACAAAATTGAATGAAACAAGTATTGGAAAAGACACAATGACTGGGCATTGGGAAATGATGGGACTTCATATTACCAAGCCTTTTAAAACCTTTACAGAAACAGGTTTTCCAAAAGAACTTTTAGATGAATTGTCGAAGCGAACGGGAAGAAACATTATCGGTAATAAAAGTGCCAGTGGTACTGAAATTCTTGATGAGTTAGCAGAAGAAGAAATAGCAACAGGGCATATGATAGTCTATACATCGGCAGATTCAGTATTACAAATATGTGGGAATGAGGACACATTTGGTCTTGATGAACTTTATCGATGTTGTGAAATTGCAAGAGAAATTACCCTAAGAGACGAATGGAAGGTTGGTCGCGTTATTGCAAGGCCTTATGTTGGAAAGAAAAAAGGTGAATTTAGACGTACGAGTAATAGGCATGATTATGCACTAAAACCATTCGGAAAGACAGTACTGAATGAAATGAAGGATGCTGGATATGATGTAATTTCCGTAGGCAAAATCTTTGATATTTTTGATGGAGAAGGTATTACCGTATCAAATAAATCAAAAAGCTCTGTCCATGGTATGGAACAGACGATAGAAATTGCAAAGTTAGAATTTTGCGGACTTTGCTTTGTCAATTTAGTAGATTTTGATGCTCTATGGGGACACCGGCGTGACGTAAAGGGATATGCTAGGGAATTAGAGGCGTTTGATATGAAACTTGGAGAGTTATTAGCTCTTATGCAAAATGATGATTTGTTGATTATTACAGCAGATCATGGAAATGATCCTACACATAGAGGAACTGATCACACAAGAGAAAAAGTTCCATTTCTTGCATATTCTCCATCAATGAAAGAATATGGGAGATTAAGTGAAGAGCAAACCTTTGCTGTAATAGGAGCAACGATTGCAGATAATTTTGATGTAAAAATGCCTGAAGGAACAATTGGAAAATCTATTCTTCAAAAATTGCAATGAATTATTGGGTTTTTGGGAAATTAACATAAATATTAATACTGAGGATGACGGTTAGAACTGTGGGAGGCAGTTATATTTAGAATATTACATACTTTACTATGAAACAATAACTTTCGGGTAGCCAAAAAGCGCAAACTACCCCTATCAAATTTTAGAAGATCGTTTTTAACTTAGCCAGGCAGGTTTATGCGGCAACTACTGGAGCCTCCCAACCAAGTGCTTTTAACTTTTTAAGATACGCATTAATTTTGTGCTCTTTATTGAACTGATTATAATAATCGGCTCCAAGATCCTTGAAAACAACGCCTTCGTTTAGGATATGATAAATTACAATTAACATTGAATGAGCTACTGCAACGTAAGCACGCTTTGGATTACGGTGTGCACTGATTCTCATAAATTGTGCGTAAAAATAAGACTTCTTATTTCTTACAGCTGAATGTGCGCAGGTAATCAGTGTTGTCCGTAAAAAGGAATTTCCCTTTCTGGTTTTGCCTGATTTCCTTTTTCCAGCACTTTCGTTATTGCCAGGGCATAAGCCTGCCCAGGATGATATGTGTCTGTCTGTAGAAAATCGAGTCATATCTGTCCCAATGACAGAAATAATGGCCTGGGCACTGGTGTTACCGATACCGGTTATATCCTGGATTGCCTGTGAAGCCTGTTTTTCTTCCGGTTTCATAAAGTTATCAATTTCGTCATTCAGGTTTTTAATATGCTTATTCAGTTCATCCAAATGGGCAAGAAGTTCTTTCATCATCCTGCGTTGAAGAGGCGACATTACACCATTGAGATCATCAATGATCTGTTCCTTGTTAGCTTTGAGATTATGGGCAATGATCTTTTTTTCATACATCTCGTCATACTTTGCCGCATCAATGAATTCACCGGTAAGGAGATATTCCAGAATACTGCGGGCACTTTTACCATTGATGTCTGATACGGTTCCGGACAGCTTGATGTTTGCTCCTTCCAACATTTTCTGCAGGCGGTTTAACTCTCTGGTACGCTCTCCGACGAGACTTTTTCGGTAAGAGACTAATTCCCTTAGTTCTCTTTGATCCTTGTCTGGAATGTAACTCGGCTGAAGCAATCCATGCTGAAGAAGATCTGCGATCCATTCAGCATCCTTTACATCTGTTTTCCGTCCAGGGACTGCTTTCATGTGGCGGGCATTGACCACCATAGCGTTCAGATCGGATGATTCAAGAATGTTATACAGAGGCTTCCAGTAAGAAGCAGTACTCTCCATGGCGACCATTTCACAGACGCCTTCTTTGAGCCAGTCAGCTAATTCAAGAAGTTCTCTGGTTGTTGCACCAAAGTTACGTACATCCTGCTTTTTGCCGCATCGAAAGCAGGCGCCGATAAGCTTTTTGTGCACATCAATACCACAACATTTGTCGTAAATTATATCCATACTGGCACCTCCAGGGGAAATTTACGGCACGGTACTCTATCTTTTATCATTTTACTATACGTTCTTTTGCCAAAAAGATGGACTGGACAGGTGGTGGTGCAAATGAGAGTACCTGAAATCAGTTTAGAAAACGGGCTACATGCCCAAAATAAATACGATCTATGCCGTACCATAAGTATACAAAACGACATAGACAAACTCAATACCTTCCAGCTCACACAGTTTCATTTATGGTGGTGCCAAGTGTGCCGGGCATGGGAGTTTATAAAGATAACTCCATCTTCAGCTAGTAATTTTTGTAATAATCTTAGTCGCGGATACATCATGCATAGCCACTTATCATGACGACTCAGATCTTCACCTTGTTTGCTAACCGTTTCACCGAGCCATTTTTTTATTTGTGGATCATTCACATTATCATTATAAACCCATCCTTCTTCTCCAGTATTGTAAGGCGGATCAATATAGATACATTTTATGAGTCCCTCATATTGAGGCAGAAGACTTTTTAGCGCAAGCAGATTATCTCCATGGATAATCATATTTTCACTGCCATTATCTTCTTCATGTTGTCCGTTTTCGTCAAAACTATATTTGCGGTCAAGAACACAGTAAGGTACATCCAAATGATGATTTACTACTTTGCTCTTGCCAATCCAGTCTAATGTTGGCATGGTAGAATGCTCCTTTATTATTTATTCGGCATTGGAGGTGCTTTTATTAAGATCAATCGAGAGGGTATAGGCACTATTTTGCACCAATGTTTTTTGAGCAGAACACCGTTGATATTCACTCATGATTACCTGTGTTGCTGCGTTTATGCCATAAGGATCCAGTGCCAGGAATTTGCGGAAGGTATCATACAGTTCATCTTCAACCGTCCATGCCGAAAGCTTTTTCTTTTCGTCAGTTATTAAGGTATTATGAGCTGTTTCCTTTGATTTACCAGTCAAATAGTCATAAGATACATTTAACAAAGAAAGCAATGCTTCCAGAGTTTCAAATTCTGGATTCCGTTTTCCCGTTTCCCACATTGCTACAGAACCCTTTGAAACATTTAGAGCCTTTGCAAGAGAAACTTGAGTATACCCACAAGCTTTTCTTGCCTTTTTTAGTCTTTCACCGTTCATATTATTACCTCCATGTGAGAATAATAACAGTAATTGTGAGAAAAATCAATGAACTCTACGAAAATATATTGAATTACTGTATTATATGTGAGATTAAGGGGCAATACTAGCAACAAAACTGGAGACGTTGTAATATATAATCTAACAATAAGCTGTATTTTTTGAGATTTCAAATACTATGCGTTAATCATTGTCCAGCTGATCTACTTGCAGGACATCTGTGTCCGCCAACAGATCCATTGTTTCACCCTGGATATATTTTAACGGATTTGGGAATACTTCTTCACTGCAATATTTTGCTTTTTTCTCTGAGAGAGTTATTGGAGAAATGTCAAGTTCATTAAAATAAGGCATGGCACCGGAAAGTATATCTGGATCAAGGTGATTTTTTTGTGAATCAAGTCCATGTCTTTTTTTGACTGCACATAATACATTTAACATTTTACGTTTTACTCCCTTTGAGTAACGGCTGTTCGCAATTTGTTCACGAGCATCGCTATACAGTAGAAAATCACCAGCACCGTACATTTGCTTCAGAAGCTTGCACAGAGTTTCACGAGGACGCGTATTGGTGCCATCTAATAGTTCTGATTCTGTACAATGACATTTCTTTTTATCACTTAATAGTTTTGTACGTTGTTCACGTAATTCTATTCGGAGCTGTCCAAGAGCATTGTTGAGCTCTTGCGGATCGTCCAGGTATCCCTGAGCATTTTTTATCTGTAGCTGTGGATATTTCAAATATATTGAAAGCTCATAACTTTTACAACTGATCGTAATAGCGAAGGTTTCAGGAGTACTTCTTTTCTGTTTTTGATTATAATATTTTTTTACTTTGAAACGATGAGGAATTTTAGCTTGTTTGAGTAAATATAAATATATTTCAGCTGTTTCCTGGTCGTAAAACCATAGGTTACAACAGTAGTCGATTCTGCGAAATTTACCATCGTTCAATATATTTTCACTTATATTACATAATTTTGTTAATACAGAACTGACAGTGATGGGAAGCTTTTTTAGATTAGCTTTTTCAATGATACGGGTGTATAGTTTCGTATATTCGCCGGTCAATATGCGAGGATTGATTGTAAAGTTAATATAATATACCGGATTATAGCTTTGGGGATCATATGTCGTAAATGCTATTCTGTTTATACCTAAAGAACGATAATCTGTAGTGGTATATTTTACGAAGTAATCTGTTTTGTGTGCCGCTCTTTTTTTTATCAATAGATCAAAGAGCGCAAAGTAAGTTTCCGAAGAAACTCGAAATCCATAGGTAAAGGTATGTATTGCCATTGCAGCATTGTTTTCTTGCTGGAGTAACACTTGGTTCATTTTCTATTTCCTCCTGTTTTGGGGTTTTAGTACACGCATTCTTGATTTCGCCAATTTTCGCTCTGGGTGGATGATACTGCATCGGTAGAGCATATTTTTGTTGAAAAAAAGATTTCTGTAAGGTATATATAATGGAACTTATGCGGTGTGATTTATACACCGTATTACGGTAGTGTTATATGAAAAAGATTTTTTGTGTATAAATGACGACAAACAGTCAGATAAGAATATCATTAAGGAAGGAGCGGGTGCTATGTTAGAAACAATACCCGAAATATTAACATTGATTCAGTGTCAGGAACTACTGCACATTGGAAGAACAACGATATTGAACATGATAAAACAGGAAGAGTTAAAGGCTTTTAAGGTTAGAGGCAGATGGAGAATACGAAAAGCGGATTTGGAGGAATATTTGGCAAAAGCAGACAGAGTTTGAATGGATAGTAGAAAATAAAAACAGCTTGGTTTTAGTCCCAAGCTGCTTAAGTTAATGAATTTGTCTATAAAAAATCATTTTTATGTTTATAGGCTGTGTTTTGAAAATTCAAATATCAGATTGTCAAGGGAAGACTGAATGCTATCTGATAAGTTACGATACATTTTAAGATGCTGTAGTTCTGCATCCGTGAGATTTTCTTCGTTATAAGCTCCAGGACGCTGTGGATTATCAGTATTGCCGATAAGGTAATCCACAGATGTATTAAAATAATCTGCTAATTTGATTAATGTTGCAATATCTGGTTCGGTAATTTGATTTTCGTATTTGTATATGGTTTGCTGTGAGAGGTCTAAACGCAATGCCAGCTGCTGCTGACTTAAGTTTTTGGATAGGCGTAGAGTTTTTAAATTTTTCATGTTATCGGTCTCTCCTTTACTGCTATTTTAGCAAGAATATGCAGTACAAAATAAACTATAACGTTGTTGAAAATAAAACTAAAAAAGCGTATAATGAAGGAAACTTTAACAACGAATGATAAATGTACGAGGTGGTTTTATGGGAGACAATCATAGGAGCGAAAAGAAAAGTAAAGCAACATATGTTGTTGGAAGCATTGTGCTTACTGCGGCTGCATTTGTTGTAGTTTCAAAGGTAATGGAATGGGGGGCAAGTAAGTTATACAATCAAAAAGTAAAACAAAAACCAAAAGATGAAGATGACTGGGGACCGGAAATTGTAAAAACAGATAGTCTGAAAAAGGAGAAGGAAAATGCTGAACTATAGTACAGAAGAAATGGCACATGAGTTATTACAAACAATTCAAAAGGAATATAAAAACCTGAAGAAATTCAACATAATGGTATTGGGGAAAACTGGGGTTGGGAAGAGTACCTTGATTAATAATTTATTCAGTGAGAAAATTGTTGAAACAGGTATTGGACGACCAGTTACGCAGGAAATCAAGAAAATTGAGAAAGAGGGATTCCCATTAGCTTTGTATGATGTACCTGGTCTGGAATTAGATGGGGAGCATGATGTAGATAATCTTTTAAATCAGATATTAGGGGAGATTGCTCAAGGTGTAAGAAGTGGTAATTTAGATCAGGCAATTCATTGTATTTGCTACTGCGTTAGTACACCAGTTCATCGTTTTGAACAAGCAGAAATTGAATTTTTAAAAAAATTTATAAATGGTGCGGGAATGTATAATGTACCGATTATTATTGTCTTGACACAATCTTATTCTAAAAGAGACGCTAAGGAAATGCTGAATGCGATTAAAATGGAAAATCTGAGTGTGGTTGATATTATTCCAGTCTTGGCAGAGGATTATGAAATTGATGAAGATTATACTGCAAAAGCCTATGGATTAGACAGATTGGCTGAAATAATCCTTCAAGTAATTCCTGAATCTGTAAAAAAGACTTTTGTTGCAATTCAATGTGTAGACTTGAAAATGAAGGTTGATAAAGCAAATTCTATAGTGGCTGTAGCCGCTGCTGGAGCGGCCGTAACTGGTGCAAGTCCAATCCCGCTTTCTGATGCTGCACTTTTAGTTCCTGAAGAAATTGCAATGATGGCAAAAATAACAGCAACGTTTGGACTTCCTATTGCGAAAGGGACATTAAGCACTATTATATCTGGAACAATCGGAACGGCGGGAGCAACGGTACTTGGAAAAACGATTGTTGCTAACATATTAAAAACTATACCGATAAGTGGTTCTATAATTGGAGGTGCTATTTCAGCTGCGACAGCTGCGGCATTAACAGCGGCATTGGGAGAAGCATACATTGCTGTTTTAGTTCAGATTAGTAAAGGTCAAATAAGCATACAGGAATTAGATACAGAAAAAGGAAAGAAGGAGATTAGGGAAATCTTCAATTCTAGACTAAAAGTAAAAAGAGATAAAAAAGGACAGCCTAAGTAATTGATGTGTTTATTGCGTAGAGCTGAAAGTTATATTGATGTAATATTTTCACGAAGGAGGAAAACAATTACATAACAAATAGCAACCTGTTATACGGAGCTGAAACGTGAGTATGCGTTTCAGCTCTTTTACGTTCATCAAAAAGGAGGCATGAAATGTTAAATTACAAAGAGTTCATGGAGGCATTAAAACAAACGATTTATTCACAGACAGGCTGGAAATCTGACTGTATGGGGAGTCTGACGGATGAAGGACCGACATCGGATACGGCATTGGAGATTCATTATATGAATACAGACAGAGATGCATCTGTTATTTCAATCAGAGTCCCGGAACTGTATGCCAGATACCAGATTGGGGAAAGTATTATATCCATAGCGGATTCAGTTATCGGGACGATCCGTGAGGATGACAGATTCTGTCTGGCACAGGCAGTCAGCCAGTGCAAAAATTATGAGCTGGCAAAAGAGCATTTATTTATTAGTGCAGAAAGTATTCACAATGAGGAAGCACTGACACAGTGTATATATCAGACTGTCGGTGATATTGCAATTTGCTCTAACCTTAAACTGTTAGACCGAAACGGTAAGATGATCGGACTTAAAGTTGCACCGGAATTTCTGAAATTATGGAAGACAGATGAAAACGAAGTAATAAAGGCTGCAGTGAGGAATTCATCAAAATTATATCCTGCCAGATATTACAACTTTCTGAAAGCCCTGTTTATGCAGGAGTATAAAGGGGAAGATTTCATGGAAGAGGACAGTTCTTCCGTCCTTCTGGAAGGAAATGGGGACAAGTGTATCAGCACCACCATACTACAGCGTGGTGCAGCTGCAATTTTCTATCCGGGAGTCTGCAGAAAAATCTGTGAAGTATTAGGTGCAGAAAGTTTGTATCTGGTGTTCACATCTGTCCATGAAGTCATGGTATCTGCAGTAAGAGCGGATTTATCAGTGGAAGAAATGCAGAGAAAGCTGCACAACGGATCCAGGACAGTAAAAGAACCAGAAGAAAAGCTGACAGAACAGATCTATTGCTATGATGGAAAAAGTAACTGCATCCGTCTGGCAAAAGGTGAGGGAAAAGTGTTTCAGTGTGATGAATAAGGGGGAATCGTAATTGCAGAGAATTATTATCAGTATTTTATCAGTAGCGGTTGTAATCTGGGATGAGATCATGAAAAGAAAAGGAGAGAAATAATCATGGCAGCAAATGTGGAGACAATGTTTTATACAAGAGAAAAACCATGGCACGGATTGGGAACCATGGTAGCAGAAGCACCAAATTCCAAAGATGCATTGCGCCTAGCAGGACTTAACTGGAAAGTTCTCCAGGAGCCAGTCTACACAGAAAATAAAGAACTGATCCAGGGGTACAAAGCGAATGTAAGAGACACAGACCGCAAGGTGCTGGGTGTGGTAACAGACCGTTACAAGGTAATCCAGAATGAAGAAGCCTTTGCTTTTACAGATACATTACTGGGCGAGGGTGTCCGTTATGAGACAGCCGGTTCCCTGCAGGAAGGACGCCGTGTGTGGATGCTTGCCAGACTGCCAAGGGAGTTTATCATTGGCGGTGAGCGAATCAGTCCGTATATGGTATTTTCCAATACCCATGACGGTTCGGGAGCCGTGAAGACTGCCCTGACTCCAATCCGTGTTGTTTGCAATAACACACTGAACCTGGCACTCCGTACTGCAAAGCGGAGCTGGTCTATGATCCATACCGGGGATATCAGTGGAAAAATTGAAGAAGCCAAGAACACCCTGCTTCTGGCTGATGAATACATGACTGCGCTGGGACAGGAATTTGAGAATCTGAGGAAAATCAAGCTGTCAGAGAAACAGGTATTGGATTATATTAAGATTCTTCTTCCAATGGAAGAAAATTATTCTCTGCTTCAGAAACGTGGTGTAGAAAAACTGAGAGCAGACATGAAAATGAGATATTTTGATGCACCTGATCTGAAAGACGTTGGAAACAACGGATATAGATTTGTAAATGCGGTATCTGATTTTGCAACACATTCTACGCCAAGAAGAAAGACAGCAAATTATAAAGAGAATATTTTCGCCAGAACAGCAGACGGCAACCCAATGATTGACCGGGCATACCAGCTGGTCAAAGCAGCATGAATTACCGATGGGACTATCGCAATAAGCAGTTTTTATACAGAATATGGATGTTTAATAGTGACTGCATCTAAATTTTGTATGTATTTCGGCAGAAGCGATAGTCCCATGCTTTTTTCAAAATATAGGAGACAGGCATAATGAAGCAAAAAGTGAAAGAGGAATTAAAACAGGAATTTGTCCAGAAACTTTACGGAGAATTTTCCACTTACAGAGAACATCTGCTGAGTGAAAACCCGACTGATCTGATCGCCGAGGCATACAAGATTGAGACCTTTTCCTCATTATATGAGGTACTTCTGGCAAAATCTGCACAGCTTAGTGATGTTGCGCTTTTAAATCTTTTGAATATGTCAAGCGGGATTCTGGAAGGCATGTACAAGAAATGGCTTGGTGTAAAAGACCATTCCTATCAGGAACTGGAAGAGTATGTGGGACATGAGGTCGAAGATCTGGAAGGATATGACCTTCCAGAAGCAGTATAAATAGTTAAGACTGTAAGAAATAAAAAGCAGGAAAGTTGAAAAACAGGAGGACAGGAATTATGAGACGAAAAATGACACCGACAGGAAACCTTACAAGAGAAGAATGGTTACAGCTTAGAAGAAACGGAATCGGCGGTTCTGATGCTTCTGTGATTATGGGAAAGAATCCTTACAGAAGTATTTTACAGCTGTGGGAAGAAAAAACAGGAAAGCTGCCAGTTTCAGATAATGGAAATGAATTTACTTACTGGGGGAATGTGATGGAACCGATTATCCGCAAGGAGTTTATGAACCGTACCGGGCTTAAGGTACGCCAGAAACACGCAATGATTTTTCATGCAGATTATCCATATCTGTTTGCGGATGTAGATGGAATTGCTACAGATGAGCGCGGGGAGAAATGTATCTTTGAAGCAAAGACGGCGAGCCAGTATAAGGCTGACCAGTGGGAAAAGGGGGTACCAGAGGAATATGTGTTGCAGGTACAGCATTACCTGGCAGTATGCGGCATGAATAAAGCATATATAGCGGCATTGATTGGCGGAAATAAATTTGTTTTCACCACAATTTACAGAAATGATTCTCTGATTGAAGAACTGATCGCAAAGGAAAAAAAATTCTGGCAAGAGTGTGTACTTACAGGCACAGAGCCTGTTGTAGATGATTCCGAGGCAACCCAGGAATATCTGAATGAAAAATATAGTGATTCTGTAGCGGATACGATTCAGCTTGAAGCAGATATGAAAAAGGTTATAGCGAAGTACCAGGATGTTGATTCCAAGGTAAAAGAACTTGAAAAACAGAAAACTGGACTTGCCAACCAGATCAAGGCTGTGATGGGGGAGTACGAGACTGGTGAATTAGATGGAATTGTTGTTTCCTGGAAGAAAATCAGCCGGGAATCTGTGGACAGCAAGAGACTTCGCAAGGAAAAACCAGAAATATTTGCAGAGTACAGCAATGTCAGTTCATATAGAAAACTGTCTGTTGCGTAGGGATGATTACAGGGGGAAAAGATTATGGCAGAAAAAAGAATCCGGAATTTAAATCCGGAAGAGATTGAGTGCCGTGTAGGTGCAATCATGGAGCAGGGAATCACTCTGCTCCTTTATAAAAATGCAAGGGTAGATCAGATGATACTGGATGAAGTGTTTGGAATCTGCGGATGGCAGAGAAGGCATAATATGATTGGAAATGAGCTGTACTGTATCCTCAGCATCTGGGATGATGAGAAAAAGCAGTGGGTTCAGAAAGAAGACGTAGGAACAGAAAGCGACTATGAAAAGGCGAAAGGTGCCGCATCGGACTCTTTTAAACGAGCCTGCTTTAATATTGGTATTGGACGGGAGCTGTATTCGGCTCCTTTTATTTATATTCCCATAAATAAAGTGCGGATGGGCGAGAAGAATGGGAGAAAGTCTGTGAAGGACAGCTTTTCTGTGAAGATGATTCAGGTTTCTGCCGATAAGGTGATCACAGCACTGGAGATTGTAAACCAGAGAAGTGAAAAGGTGTTTAGCTATCAGATGTCAGAAGCAGCTTCCATACAAGTGGCAGATTCTGAGGGTGAGAAAACGCAAGTCCAGAGAATATCAGAGGAGGAAATTCAGATCTTGTATGCGGAGCTTGGAAGAACAGGGGTTACGATGCAGCAGATCCTGAAACGGTATGGAATCGCATCCATACAGGAACTGGACCAGGTGACTTATAAGAGAGCACTCAATGGCTTGAAACGGACGAAAAATGCAGCATAAAACAAAGCAAACGGAGGATAAATCAATATGGATTATAAAGAATTTGTGGAAGAACTGGTAAAGGAAATCGGGAAAGAAACAGGATTCAGAGTGGAATTTTGTGCAGCGGATGAAGAGGAAACACAGGATTGTATGAATGTGTTCACGAATGAAAATGGAAAGCTTCGACTGCTGACAGAGAAGATATATTGCAAAATGAAAACAGAGGGGAAAACGCTCTCTGAGGTTGTACAGGCAGTCAAACAGTCAACTGATGATTTCCTGAAAATGGGAATCCCAGGTAAGCTGAAACAGCTGCAGTGTTATGAGCAGGTAAAAGACAAGCTTTTTATCAGACTGCTTAATGTGGAGAAAAATAAGGAAGAACTGGAAAATTCGCTCTACAAACAGAATGGGGAAATTGCACTGACTTTATATATGAAGATTTCCAATGAGGACGGAAAACTTACGAGCTGTAAAGTACCTTTAAGCTATGTGGAGAAATGGCCTGTAAAGAAAGAGACTGTTTTTGAGGAAGCTATGAAAAATACCATGTCGATGATGCCGCCAAGAGTATGTGAAGTATTGAAGCTGGTTCAAAACCCAGCTTATGAGGGAGAAGATATCTATGCTTCTGATTATATTCCGGAAAAAGATGCGGTAGGAAACTGTATGAGCACCAGATTAAAAACAAATGGTGCAGTGGCAATCTTTTACCCGGGTGTTGCAAGGACATTCTGTCATAAGCTTGGGGCAGAAGGCTTGTATCTGGCATTTACAAGTGTTCATGAGGTGATGCTCCATGATGAGGAAAGTGTGGAGCCTGAAAATTTGAAAACAATTCTGGAAGAGACAATAGAAGAGGCAACCCCGGAAGAAGATGTGCTTACCAGACATATTTATCACTACGATCTGAAATCAGACCAGATTGAGATGATGGCGGCATAGTGTTGTGAATTAGTTTCTGGCTGGTGATTTTGGGATGACCGGGATCACCAGCAAGTACTGTCAGAACGAAATGGTATCAAATCTAACGACCGTTTGATCTGGTATGGCATCTTCCATACGAAAATCTGCGATTTAGGTTCCTTTTGATACTTTTTTTATGCAGGGTAGTTTTGATACTGGGAGTGAGCTGCTTTAGAAAATTTTAAGAATAGGAAAAATTGTTTTCATGGAAATTAAGTACAGATTATGCTATAGTGATGATAGAAGAATGGTAATGGGAGGTGTTTAAAACGGCTGAAAAAAATAAAGTGAAACCGGATACCATACTAAAGACATTCTGGCGGGACAATGACCGCTTTGCAGATTTATTTAATGCCGCACTATTTGGTGGGGAACAGGTGTTAAATCCAAGTGACCTTACAGAAGTGGACACAGACGTATCCTCGTTCTTGAAATTTAATGGACACGCAGAAACTGTCCAGAAAGTTCTGGATGTGGTAAAGAAGACCGCATACGGAGTTGATTTTGTAATCTGGGGATTGGAAAACCAGGCGAAAATACATTACGCAATGCCGCTTCGCCATATGCTGGGTGATTGTTTTTCCTATTTAAAAGAATATAATGAGATCGCAGCCAGGAACAGAGCAGAGAAAGGTTTTGAATCTTCGGATGAATTTCTTTCTAACCTGAAGAAAACAGACCGTCTTCATCCTGTGGTCAGCCTGTGCGTATATTACGGCGAAAATGAATGGGACGGGCCGTTTTGTCTGACGGATATGCTGGAAATCCCGGAGAAACTGAAACCACTGGTATCCGATTATAAAATGAATCTGATTGAGGTAAGAAATAGTGAACCTCTGCGTTTTCATAACCCGGATGTAGATACGGTGTTTGATGTAAGCCGTTCAATTTATGAGCGTAACTTTGATAAGATCAACACCATATACCGGGATAAGAAAATCCCAGCTGAGCTTGGTGTGGTGATCGGGGCAATCACGGAATCACAGAAACTGATAGATCAGGCATTGAAATCCGAAAAAGAAGGAGGTCAGATCAATATGTGTGGAGCATTGGAAGAGTTAGTAGATAAGGGCAGACAGGAAGGAATGCAGAAAGGAATATTGGCAAATATCAGAACCTGTAAAAACTTTCATATCAGCAAAGAAGATACAATTAAGAATATTGCAAAGGAGTTTTCTCTGCCGGAAAAAGATGCTATTGAATATGTAGAGAAATACTGGTAAGCAATTAGAGCAACCAGATGTAACCTGGAGAGTGGAATCTATAAACAGATTCTGCTCTCTTTTTATTTTACATAGGAAAGGATAAATAGGATGATCTATGGATATTGCAGGATTTCAACACCGCGCCAGAATCTGGAACGACAGGTCAGGAATATTCGGAATAACTATCCTGCTGCTGTTATAGTAAGGGAAATATACACAGGAACGAAAGTGCAGGGAAGAAAAGAATTTACGAAACTGCTTAAAAAAGTAGCAAAGGGTGATACGCTTGTTTTTGACAGTGTTTCACGAATGAGCCGTACTGCGCAGGAAGGATATGGAATATATGAAGAGTTGTATAACCGGGGTGTGTTCCTGGTATTTTTGAAGGAGCCCCACATCAATACCAGCACATATCAACAGGCAATAGACAGCCAGTTGTCTATGAAAATTAATACAGGAGATTTGGCTTCGGATGAACTGATGGCTGGAATCTTGAATGCTGTCAATGGCTATATCTTAAACCTTGCCAGAAAACAGATTCTTCTGGCTTTTGAACAGTCAGAAAAAGAAGTGGCAGATCTGCACCAAAGAACCAGGGAGGGAATCGAAACTGCACGCCTTAATGGAAAACAGATCGGACTTCCGGCAGGAACCAAGCTGGTTACGAAAAAATCTGTGGAATCGAAGCGGTTAATCCGTAAGTACAGCAGAGATTTTGAAGGTGTGCTCAGCGACAAAGAGTGTATCGTTCTGATTGGGATTTCCAGAGGTTCTTATTATAAGTACAAACAGGAACTGAGACGTATGGAAATGGAGGATGCGACAAAACGCACAAAGTAGATGCCAGGATAATCCATAGTGAACCGGGAACAGCCAATACAAACCGCCTATGAGGAACCATATTATAATTGGAACAGATTCGGAGGTGATGATAATGCTTGATAACGTTCCTGATACGCTTACACTTGCGGAATTACAAAGTGTACTTCAGATTGGAAAGAATACAGCACTGCGCCTTGTGCATGATAATATTATTACAGGGCATCGTGTTGCTGGAAAGTGGTTGTTCTTGAAAGAGGATGTTCTGGAATTTATAAAAAATAGCTGAAATGAAATTATTATGATTTACGACGACTCGTAATGATGATACAATAATGTCATCAGAAAGAGAGGTGTAGTCTATGCCAACAATTATACCGATTAGAGATTTAAGAAAAACCAGTGAACTCTCTGAACTTGCACATAAAAAGCAGGAACCTATATATGTCACGAAAAATGGATATAGTGATCTGGTTGTAATGAGTTCTGAGTTCTACGAGCACTTGGTACAGAGCAACAAAATAGATCAGGCAATTTATGAAGCTGAAAGAGAGATAACAGAAGGTGCAGAGCCGATTGCGCTGGAAGATGCGCTGGAAGGGCTGAATAAGAAATATTATGGGTAAATATAAGGTTCTGCTGTATCCAAGAGCATATCGGGACATTGAAGACATCTATTCATATATTGCACTTGAAAAAAATGGCACCTGAAAATGCGCAAGGGCAAACGAATAGAATCTGGGAGGCTTTAAAGAAGTTGGAGCTTTTTCCAGAATCACATCAAGAACGGCTGGTTGGTCGTTACGCTGATAAGGGATACAAGCAGCTTATGATTGACAACTATATTGCAATTTACAGAATTGAGAAAGAAACGAAAAAAGTTTTTGTTGTGACGATACAATATCAAGGACGGAATTTTTAAATGGAAGGGCAGTTGATAGTGATATTGGCTGCCCTTCTGGTATTGATGGAGATTGATTATGGGAAATGTAAAAACTGGATTAAAACAAAGGTTGGAATATGTGTTTCCAAAAGAATATAATTTTTATAAAAAAAATTTGGATGTTGAGGATGATAAAATTGTTTTAAAGAGCAATTGTTGCATAGATTGTGTCAAGGAAGAGGATATATGGTTTAAACTTTATTTTATGTATGGCGCTCAAAATGGTAATAATATGAATATGCACAATTTGAATGGAGTGAGTGGTAACAATAAAAGTGATTTTAAGTATATACTGGCAGGTTCAGGACTGAGGAAAATATTTGATTACGACATTGATTGGTCAAGATCCGAAAGTATGGATATATTTGAATTTACATATCCATGTATACTATTAGCGGGATTGTATTTGGCTGGTGACAATGAGAATTGCATTAAAAATGAGAAGCGAATTAAAGCGGATAAAATCTATGCTATTTTGGATAAATTGTTGAGTGGATATGATAAACTTAAGAAGAATCCTGAAGTGGTGAAAAATCATATTGTTCCTTTGACTAATAATGAAATATGTAGCTTTAAAAATGCAGTGATAAAAATCAAAGCTGGTTATATAGATCATTGTGACCGAAGCTCAAGCAGTAAAGCGCGGAAGAAAACAAAAAATGAAAAGACATATAGTGCAGAGGAAAAAGAGAAAATAATTATTCAAATAAAAGAAATTACGCAGGAGTTTATTGAAGAAGAGAAAAAAATGCAGGAGGCATATGACAGAATAAAAAAGCAAAATAAGTTGCTAAAGAAAAAACAAGAGCAAGTAGAAAAAAATAGTGGCACAGATATAAAAGTGCAGTGTGAAAGCAGCGATTTGGAATATATTCAAAGGGAACAACAATGGAAGGAAACAAAAAAGTATTACAGGACTCACTGTGAATGTGATATGGATGAATTTTGGCTAGAGGATGATATAAAGCTACCTGAGGATATCAAAGAACAGGAAAACGCCAAAGAACAGGAAAACGCCAAAGAACAGGAAGACATTAAAGAACATGTAGACGTAGAATCAGTAAATGATAAAAAAACAGAAAATAATTTTTGGAAAATTTATGGAGAAAATTATTTTGGAATATATGATGAGCGCGAGAAGGAAAAAATATTAGCAGCAAGAATTAATGCAGAATACACAATGCTGGTTGCTGAGCAAAAATACAGTGAGAACAGAGGAAATGAAGCATACGGAGAATTAGAAGATGATCGTAATTTAATGCCTTGTGTTGATACAATTGAGTATCCACCGTATTTAAAACCGATTTTTACTGTTTTAGCGGGATATTACCATTTATTTCCATTGATTTCTAAAAAATCCGAGCTGAAGAAGTCGAAAAGTGGATATGTGGGCAATCCTTTGATGGGAAAGGATATGTATAATAAGCTTTACAATATAAGGCGAATGTGTGATGCGGTACATGATATTGATAGGTATAGAGATGAATTTGACGGAAAGTTCTTGGAGAAGTATTGTGAGTTTTCTTTTTAAATTAGTTGATTGTCTTGAAAAATGCTTGATTT
>UMDQ01011176.1_pt1 | contig 16051 bp, 10 predicted proteins | sample 1964531 | NCBI WGS metagenome assembly UMDQ01 (sample SAMEA4835998, study PRJEB28245) | human gut metagenome | biome: gut microbiome; material: fecal sample | place: Denmark | collected 2008
GCGACATCCAAAATGTTTCATTATTGAAGATGACCTCTATACGACTTTCTCCTTGTTTTGTCTTATATAGCAATATATTGGATGACAAGTTATTGTCGATTAATTCAGGAGTTGATATTTCTTGTTTGAAATATTCTCTTGCCATCTGCACTTGTGGTTTCTTGCTATCGGCATTTTCAACAATCATCAAACAGGCAATTCGTGATAGATGTATATTCTTTACCTTACGAAAGGAACCGGAATTTAGCTTGACCATCTCAAACGTAGGATTAAAATGCTCGGTAGTGTTACAACCTCTTTTATTGGCTATGGCAATGACTTTGCTTAGAGTACGATTGAATTTTTGGTATGTACTATAGCCTAATGCGTTACATAGCTCACGAGAAGTCCAATACTCTAAACCTTTTTCGTCTTGCTTTTTAATCCGTTCAAAGTCGGATTGAATAGGGGATATGTCGTTCTCGTCCATTATTTCAGCGTATTATTGGCATTATAAACTACCGACCATTTTATAGTATCACATGTTATATTGGCTGATTGTTATCATCTACAATTTCAACAATTTCTCTGCAAAAGGCTTCTTGTGAAATTAGCAGACTCAAAACGCGTGTGAAGTTATTTAACTCTCTTTCTTCTGTAAGTTGTTGTTCTTGTGTTTTACCAATGTGGCTTACTCTGAAATACATGTCAATTGCCTTGTCAATACCACTCAGAATAGTTGGCATGTCTGTAATAATTGCTTCGTCCTTAACATTACCTTCTGAAGTGGATTCGACATAAATCGGATAACTACGGTGAATAGTTGTGATTGGACAAGATTCAAAATGTATTTTTCGGAAATATATTGTGGCTTGCCTTTTCATATCAGCATCAAGAGTCCTTGGGATAACAATTCTAATCTTTGCAGATTTGTATATTTTATCCCCAATTTGAATTTTATCACCTTGTCTAATTATCTCATCTGCCAACAATTTGATGAAATTTTCAAAATAGGAAATTGCGATAACAGTAGAAGGCAAAAGCCCCAGATGTCCTAAAGCGACTTTTTCATCAATTTTCTTTTTAAGATTTGACAGTTGTGTTTCAAAGTCCTGATTAGGTATTTTGATCCTATCTTGGTTATAAGTTGTCGTGTAAGATAGTAATGTAACACCTAATATATCAGATGGTATTTTAACCGTATCTTCTTTAATGATATAGGCTCTGTCAATTCCAACTCTTCCCAAAAAGAGTCCGTATTCAAAAAGCACATTATCTCTTGCTGTATTATATTCTTGATTTCGGATTCTACTAATATCGTCAGCAGCAAATACCATAAAACCAAAATCAAACAAACTTGCAGACTTAAGTAAGGTTTCCAAAAAGCCTTCATTAAATTGAAATATGCCGTCATTCCAAATATAACAATCATAGTCTGGCTCAAAGAATGTTTTAATTCTTTGAGCAACAGCTAATCCTTCTGTAGATGATCCTATAAATATTCTTGGTTTCATTTATTGTATTTCTTTATATATGTTCCACACTTCGTTATGCAATCGTTTCAAGTTTTCAAGTTTAGATGGATTATTTCTAAATATATATTCGGTTCCATCTACAGATTTTAATCCATTTGCTTCTGACTCGTTTTGACATAAGTGGTAAAGCTTGAGCCATAAAACCCGAACTAAGTCTAGGTAGTAAGAATTGCGATATTCTTCGGCATTAATATCATAGCAAATTGCATTTATATCAAAACTGGTTAGATCTATATTTACTGATGCATCTGCTTTTATATTTTTAAGGAATCGAATCATCTTTTTGAGTCGTCCTTCGGTGTATGAACTTCTCGTGTTGATTCTGTCTATGCTGAGGAAAGGATAGTCTGGTCCAAGACGATCATTTTTTTGTTTATCGTAAATGTAAATGCCTCTATATACATCGCCATTTCCACGAATGTATTCAAAGGAATCATGCCATGAAGCAACAACAACGTCAACATCACGATGTAGGTTTTGATTCGTTATACGTATGGATTTTGGTTTCGTAATATCGCATATTACATAATGAGATTGTAAAATTCTTTCATCTTCCAAACGGAGTTGTCTTAAATCATTATTCGCATTTCCAATATATCGATTAAAACTGTTGACCCAATTTTTTATTCGCATCGTTTCAACATCATACGAGTAGGGATGATTTTCAACAAATGCTTTAGCTTTGCTGTAATCTGTGTCTTGAAACTTACTTGTAATTGTAAGCAAGTCGATATCACTCACACCGCGAATATGTGTTCTGGTCATTACAGAACCCTGATATCGAAAATCGACACTTTGCTGCAGTTCTCTTTGTAGATGTAATTTTGCATTTTCACCTGCTTCCAAAGTTTTATTCGTATATATAGGGTCAACTTCATTCATTGCAAGTTTTACGTATTTTGCAATGTCCTTGTCTATGCCAGAAAGAGACGAAATGGAATTCTGACGGACTTCTCTAAGAGAATCCGGATTATATCTACTTTCGATACGATTAATAAGAGTTGTATAATCAGCCATTATTACACTTTTATTGGTTAAACTTCATTTATCGCTGCAAAGTTAATATGTACCTGTGCAGTCTTTTTGCATAGCAAATTTGAAGTTGGAAAAATTCTGCTCTAATTGCTTTCTTTTGAAGAATATTCCGAAGTACTCTCTGCGACCATTTGATTCATAGCCTCCTTTTCCATGATGACATACCTTTTAGGCTGCTTGTTGATATTCTTTACAATAAACTTATCTTCCGCCATTTCAAGCTCTGTTATATTTTTTAATGTAACATACATAAGCATGGTTGTTACAACATGAATCCCTAACTGAACCTCTTTTGCACCGAGACTCTTCGCCTGATGGTTCTCTTCATTGCGTAGGTTTACAAGAAGAGTTACATATTGCGCAAACTTCTGGTCGATTGATTTGTCGCTATATTGCAGTCTGTTTAGTCGCATGCAATATAAAGCGTTGCTTAGAGCCGCGTGCTCCTTGTCACCATTCTTGTCTGCTACCTCTTTATCTATAATGAGAAAATAGAACTTCTTCAGATAGGATTCATAACCGGTCACAAGAGCTTTGAGATAAATACGTTTTTCTGGTAAAGTAAGCGTTTTAGGGGTACAGTAGAGCTTGAACAACGCATTCAGAACGGTATCCGTCAAACCATTGTATTTATCAAGACTCTCTACTTTTATTACTTTTATCATCCATTCAAATGCTTCTTCGAGTGACCTGCCAATGCCGGCTATTCCAATAAATTCCTCACGGATTGTCGGAATCATCTTGTTTTGCAGATTCTCAATTGTATAAGCCTTTTCCTCTTGTTCACGATAGCGTTCATAAATGGCATGTCCCATCTGCTCCATCAAAGTCCGATGGAATTCCTCATTTTCAAACAGTTTGCGATAGGCATCAGTTTGGGTGGTATAGCACTGCTGAGCTGCTTTACTGAAAATAGCAGGGAAGATGCCCTCTATAAACTGCTTTTCATCGTTACCCACCGCCTGTTTTTGTAGCTTTTTGGTGGCAGATTTCTGTATCTGGTCAAAGATACCTTCTACCATTACGCGGTCAGCTTCCGAGAACTCCCCTCTAAACATGATGTTTACCTTATCAATGATGTTATCCAGCAAGTCACGAGTCTCTTCCGGTTTGCGGGTTGCTCCCGGATTCTCGCCCTTTATCTCAGGTTTGTCGCCTCCCAGCGTGATATGGATAATCTCGTTTGCCTTGATGGTATTGTTGACAAGACGTACTTTCTTTTCCAGATCTACTTTTTCATGTGGATTTTTGGGCAATACACGGTAGAGGTAATCGGCAAAGATGTAGGACTTCATGAGCGAACGGTCGAAGGTACGCGCAATCTGTGCCATATAAGCGTAGAAACGGATAAAGTTCTTGATTTTGCCACGCACAGCAAAACGGCTTTCTTCATCCAATTCTTCAAATTTCGCTACGATGGGTTTCAGCGTGTTCGACAATACTCCCAATCTGGAATTGTCATTCTTCTTGTCCTGCATAGCCGTCAAAAGGTCATAGAACTTCTCTTCCTCTTTGGTTGTCCAAAGATGATAAAGTTCAATATCCGTATGGAACCTATACACATAGTTCACGTCTACCGGGTTGATAAGTTCTGTACCCTTATAGAAAGGTTCAAAGGCAGCTTGAATTTCTTCAGAACTGTTCACGAAGTCAAAGACATAGGTGTCTTCTTTCAGTGGGTGGGCACGATTCAAGCGTGATAGTGTCTGTACCGCCTTTACGTTTTTCAGTTTCTTATCCACAAACATTGTGTGGAGCATCGGTTCGTCAAAGCCCGTCTGATACTTGTCGGCTACAATCAGCATGTTGTAGAAGTCGCTGGCGAAGTAAAGGGGGAGTTTGTCCTCCGAAATGGTCTTGTCTCCCCTTTGGTTAAGTTGCGGTTCGGTATATTCCACTCCGTTGTATTCCACCTTACTAGAGAAAGCGACCATCGGATTTATATCTGTAATTTTATGCCGCTCGCAATACCGCTTGATGGCAAAAAAGTAACGGACAGCGTGCGCACGGCTGGATGTCACCACCATGGCTTTGGCCTTTCCTTCCATATTCCGGAGAGTCACCTCACGAAATTTCTCTACGATAATGGCTGTTTTTTTACGAATGGTATCCTCGTGATTGTCGTGAAAAGCCTTCAGGGCTATCGTGGCTGGTGTCTCCTCGTAATCGGGGTTGTCTTCCGACTTACGTGCTATCTCGTATGAAATCTGATAGGTGGTATAGTTCTTCAGTACGTCCTTGATGAAGCCCTCCTCAATGGCTTGCAACATGGAGTAGTTGTGATAAGCTTTATACTTGTCCTTGTCGGGAGTATCGCCCTTTTCAGCCAGAATGCCGAACGTCTGGAGCGTCTTAGGCTTAGGTGTAGCCGTGAAGGCATAGAACGAAAGGTTGTTGTGCTGGCCCTGACTCAGCAGGTCGAGCATTAGTCTGTCCTGTTCTTTCTCCAGTTCCTCCATGCTCTTGTCTTCCCACTCGGCTAGCTCTTTAAGGGCTTCGTCTGTATCTGCAAGGGAGGCTTTCAGCTTCTCCGCACTCTTTCCGCTTTGGCTTGAGTGTGCTTCGTCCACCACAATGGCATAACGGCTACCGTTATGTGAGGTTATCTGGTCATAGATTTGAGGAAAGCGCTGCAAAGTGGTAATGACAATGCCGGTATGCGCTGCATTGATGGCATCACGCAGTTTCTGGCTTGCATTGGCATCTTTCTCTGTAATCGTGCTTACAGTTCCCTCCACGTGCTCAAAGCCAAGAATTGTGTCTTGAAGTTGTCTGTTCAGTACACGACGGTCTGTTACCACAAACACACCTTTGAAGATGTGGCGGTTCTCTTTGTCGTGCAGGGAAGATAGCCGGTAGGTTAGCCAAGCTATGGAGTTCGATTTTCCGGAACCTGCCGAGTGCTGAATCAGGTAATTGTTGCCAGAACCGTTGTCTTCGGTGTCATGGATGAGTTTCTCTACCACATCCAACTGATGATAGCGGGGAAAGATGATTTTTACGTTTTTGTTTGATATCTCCTTCTCACGGCCGTGCTTATCTTTGATGATGGAAATCTTCTCTTCTTCCTGTCGCATGATGTATCGTTGCAGAATAGCCAGCAACATTTCTCTTTGCAATACCTCTTTCCATAGATAACTGGTCACATATTCATCATCTGCCCGTTGTGGGTTACCTGCACCGCCCACTTCGCCTGCGCCGTTGCTGCCTTGGTTGAATGGCATGAAGAATGTTTTTTCTCCTTTCAGTTCGGTAGCCATGGCTGCTTCATATAGGTCACAACCGAAGTAGGCAAGGATACGGTTGTCGAAATGAAACAGAGGATCTTTCGGATTGCGGTTTTTCTTCCATTGCTCAATAGAGTCGTTCACGTCTTGATTGGTGAATTGATTCTTCAACTCAATGGCCACGATGGGGATACCGTTGAGCGATAGTACCATATCTATGGAGTTCTTCACGTTCTTGCTATAGACAAACTGGCGTGTACACTCCAAGATATTCTTGTTGTATTTCTCAATGAACTCAGGGTTTAGTGTAGAGGTAGGGGCGAAGTAGCACAGCTTCAACGCAATACCAAAGTCGTTAATTCCGTTGCGTAGCGTATGTATTAATCCATATTTTGAGATAGTTCCTTGCATGGTTTTATACAACTGTGTTTTGACTCCATTGCCGTATTTACGTTCAAACTTTTCCCATTCCTTGGGTTGGGAGTTCTTGATAAAATGAATCAAGGTGTCGAGGTCAAGGGCCTTTTCCTTGTCATAGGTAGCTTGTGTGCCTTTGGTATAGCCGCCTTCTGTGAGCAGGTATTGTTCGATAGCTGCTTCAAAGTTCTTTTCGTATAAACCTGTATGTGTCATAGTACGTTAGTCTTTTTAGAGTAAGTTCTGTTTTTATTGCCTCCGTGAGCTTCCAAATAGCCAAATTCAGTCAATTGACGTAGATAACGCTTGGCTGTTGTTTCGGTGAAGCCGAAAGCACTGACAATCGTTTCGGTCTTTATTTCGTCTTTATCGGCCATAAACAATAAAATATCGACCATTTTCTCTGCAAGAGATGGCTTTATCGACCATTTATTAACCATTTCCTTAGTCAAGTCTGCTTTATCGACCACTTCCACTGACTTAACATATTGTTCAATATCCTGTTTCAAATGAGTACAATGTAATTCCGTCATGCAATTAAGAAATATTTCTATGTCCTCATTTTCTCTTGTGTCTATCAAGGCTTGTATGTATTCACCTTTTTCTTCTTTGAATATTTTTGTCGGCAATACATTGTGTTCCATTTGCAAGAGGTTCATCAGTAATCGACAGGTTCTGCCATTGCCATCTGCCCAAGGATGTATGGTCACAAGTTCGTAGTGCGCCCAAAAACTTAGTTCGTATATGGCTACTATATCCGTCGGATCAAGAGCCTTGCGGCGTGCGTTGAGTTCGTTGCAAAATGCTTCCAACTTTTGAGGCACTTTCATCCAGCTCATATACGATTTCCCTCCAGTACCTGCTGTTACATTCAGTTTGCGCAGTTCTCCTTTGGAGGCATCAAAACTACCTCCTAAAGAGTTGTATTCAGCTCCGGTTCTTGCCATCACTTTGGCAGAAAGCGCAATGAGTGACTCTACTGTGATGTTCATGTGATGCGCAATCCATTCCTTGCCATATTCGTAGGCGTTTTTCAAGTCAAGGTTCATTAGTTGTTCCATCATCGGTTTGCCTTTGGCAGTAATTCCCTCATCAAACAAGAGTTGGGCTTCTATTTCTGTCACGGTACTACCTTCAATAGCTGTGGAATGGGTAATAATGGAATACAGATAGAATTTCTCGTAATCTATCTGTTTTGATATTTCTAATGCTTTGTGCTGTTGTAGCAGTTGCAGCAGTATGTCCTTATTATTCGATGTCATAACCTATACTCGTTTTTTGCCGGTGACATATTCGTAGATGATGCTCTTCTTGTAGTCTTTCAACTCCGCAATCTTTTGTTGCTTGAGGGAGATGAGGGAGTCGATTTGCAGGGTCTTGTTGTCGAGATAATTTGCTATATCCTTTTGTATTTCTATAGACGGAAGTAGAACAATAAGATTCTTAAGAAGATCTTGACTTAATGAAGCTCTTGTAACAAGGTTCATCTCTTTTACAAAATATGCTCTATGTATTTGGCTTCTAAAATAATATTTAGAGAATCCTTTAAATAACTTATTAGAGGTTGGTCTAAAACGAATTAAGAAACCTGAATAAACTACATCGGGAATTGTTTCCATACAGGTGGAAGCAAACCCTATTTCTTCTATTGTTTCTGATGTCCTAGTAAATAAAACATCTCCTTCTATAAGCGAAAAGCGTTCTCTATCATCTTCAGATGAGTTTGCACGACCTGTAGGATAGGGTACTGAATTATTTTTGTATACATCAGAATAGCTTATGAATGGATAGGGGTATTCTTCTCCAAAATAATCACCGCTTTGACTAATTCCATTTTGAGTCCATCCTAAAGTACGAAGTTTTTGTGTGCGCCACCCTTCCGGTATCTCCCTAATCCACTCAACGCCGCTATCCTTCATTTTCGCATTAGGGTCAAGACCTTTGGTTACAGCCTCTGTAATTACAGACTGCTTATAAGCCTGTAATTCACTTATCATCTCCTCCTGCAAGGAAATCAAAGAGTCTATCTCGCTACATTTCTTGTCAAGGAAAGTGGCGATGGATTGCTGTTCATTATCAGAAGGAACGAGGACTGGTTCTGAACGAAAAGTTCCATAACTTAATGTTGCCCGTAAACCACGTCCCATTGCATGAAGAGCTTTATTGTTATCATATGCTTTGAGAAGATATTTTGCATAATCAGACTTCATTCCTTTTGTTGGTTTAAGAGCAAGGTAGGTTGAAGTAATAACTCCTTTTTCCTGAACTTGGGCAACTCTTTGTGAAATAAGATCGAACGAAAGATTTAGTCCATTTATCATGATTGTATCAGGTTCAACAATATTATAAGCCTCAATTGTTTCAGGATTATATTTACTATCTCCATCTTTCTTGGAAATAATATTTCCCATTTTAAATTGAAGCGTATTGGTTTCCTCTTGATTAACATTAGGATTTTTGATTTCATCGAAATACCGTCCTACAAGACTGACTTTCCATTCACTCGGAATCTCTCCAATCCAAGCAGCGCCACTATCCTTATATGTATCGTAAGTCTTTGCCATAACTATCTCAATATTTTACTCATCAACTCTGCCTCTAATTCTTCCAACTTCTTCAAGTGGTCAAAAATCTCTTCGCTCTTGCGCGGAGCTACATATTTGTAAAACTCGCGTGTGAAAGGAATCTCATAACCAATCTTGGTCTTCCTTTCGTCAATCCAGGCATCCGGGGCGTAGGGGAGGACGTTCTTCTGCATATACTCCTCAATGTCTTCCGTCCAAGGAACAATCTCGGTGTCACGTTTCTTGGCATCCGGTTGCACTTTTCCTTTCTTGAGAATGGGTTCGCCCGTCTTCTCGTCTACCAAAGGACGCTCCACGGTCAATTTGGAGAACTTGAAATAGTCATTGTCCAGCACTTTGCTTTCTACTTTCAGCGTCTCGTCTTCGCTCTGATAGTTCCAATTTGTAAAATCGCGGTAAGCCTCCATGATAAGTTCGCGACAACGGTCGCTTATCTCCACACGCTTGTTGCCAAGGCTCTTGCGGCGCTTGTCGTAGCATTGGCTGGCATCAATAAGTTGCACCTTGCCTTGGCGCTCTTCACTTTTATTCTTTGTAATAAGCCAGATGTAAGTGGCAATGCCGGTATTGTAAAAGAGGTCGTTGGGCAATTGCACAATTGCCTCCAGCCAGTCGTTCTCTAAAAGGTATCCCCGAATCTCGCTCTCGCCGCTACCTGCATCTCCTTTGAAGAGGCTGCTACCGTTCTGAATGATAGCCATACGTCCCTCTTCCTCTTTCAACTTGGCAATGCCATTCAGCAAAAACAACATTTGCCCGTCGCCTATGGCAGGAAGTCCGGGAGCAAAACGCCCTGCTTCACCGAGATTATGCTCCTCTTCTACGGCACTCTTAGAGGTCTTCCACTCAATGCCGAAAGGAGGATTGGAGATGATGTAGTCGAACTTATAGCTAGAGAATTTGTCATCGCCCAGGGTGTCACCCTGACGCATGTTCTCTGCATTGCCACCCTTGATGAGTGTGTCGGCTTTGGCAATGGCAAAGGTCTGATTGTTCAGCTCCTGACCGTAGCTTGTTATCTCCGCCTCCGGGTCTATCTTCAGAAGTCGTTCGGTCAGGCAACCCAACATCTGGCTGGTACCCATAGCCATGTCGTAGATAGAGGCAATGATGCCTTCCTGTTGCAGCTTCTCCTCATTGTCTCCAACAAGCAGTTCAGCCATCAGGTAGATGATGTCGCGTGCGGTGAAGTGTGCTCCTGCCTGCTCGTCATAACTTTCAGAGAACTTACGTACCAACTCCTCAAAGATGTATCCCATATCCACACTGGTTACTTGGTCTGCTCCTAAGTAGGCTTTGGGAGTACAGAATTCCTTGATGACGAGATACAATACATTGTTGTCGGCCATCTTTTGGAGTTCACGATCGAAATCCATTCGATAAATGATGTCGATTACATTATCCGAGAAGTGATTGAGGTACGACTCGAAGTTCTCCTTGATATGCTCCGGGTCGTTCAAAAGACTTTGGAAAGTGAAAGGAGAAAGGTTGTAGAACTGCTGACAGGCAGCAGTTTCCAAGAACCCCTTTTTCACAACAATCCCGTCTTTGTCAAGTTTGGCATTTGTGTCAAGAACAGCCTGCTTGGTAGGTGCAAGAGAGTCTTCAAAGCGTTTGATAACGCACATTGGGAGAATGACATTGCCATACTCGTGAGGTTTATAAACACCTACTAACTTATCTGCTATTGCCCAGATAAGGTTGGCCTTCTCTTGAATATTGATAATTGTTCGTTGTTCTATATTATTGCTCATATATCTTACTTCTTTTAATTTTCTACGTTGATTTTGGCATAATATGGAAAGTCTGCAACGTCTTTCCCCTTATTGGCATTGACTTCAGTTATTGTCGCATACTTTCCTACATATTTCGCAAAACATGGAGCCAATCGGCAATTCAGTATGTACGGTCCGTTTCCACCAGCTAAAATTATTGCTCTTTGCCCGACTGGAGATGTTACAGAATCATTGATAGATGGAACGGCTGTGGAGACAGTTCTTTTCATTTTTCTATTTATTTCCTTGTCTGAATGTTTGTCAACGAATGCCCCAAAGGATTTAATTACATGGCATAATTGAAGAACATACGAAAAGTAAAGTTCTTTTTCGCTTTCTGAAATTTCCAGATCTTTATCATCTATCGTATATGGATGCTCTTCATTTGTATGCGAGTCGGTATTGGTGAAATTGAGTATTTGCAACGTAATATTTCCAATAGATTTTGGGAATATTGTATCATTGTCAGAACCGTAACGTAATTCGCTATGCTTTGTTACTAATCCGGACATATATCGATTCGACTCTAATAAATTAAGTTGATTATCTCGTTCAAAGCATTCCTGTGGTAGCAATCCATAGTTATATGCAGCACGAAAGATGTATTCCATCACTTTGCGAAGTGGATTTCCATTATATTTAAACTGCCAATTATCCGCAGGATAGTAAAATGTACAGAGCATATCCATCATAATTGTACGTGCTTCTTTGCAAATAAGTTTTCCTTCACCAAGATATTTGAAAACATCTTGAAAGTTAAATGCAATAATATTCGCATTTTGAGTATTTGCAACTTTTACGATATTCTTAAACATAGTATCTACAGAGTTAATGGAATTATCTATAGCATCTTTTAGATATACCATATTGCCCCATTCTTCTTGGTGCGTAGCATGTTCTCTCTCTGCAATTTGGATTACATCATCAAATTTGCTCATTGTACCGGCAGAAAGTATGTACCATGGCTTTGCTTGTCTCTTCTCACCAAACATACGGGCTAACGATGATACAACAGATGGGATAAATAGCTCATCTGTCTTATTGTCATTTTTACCATACTTGCAATTCGCATCAAGAATGATAGCAGAATATGATTTGAAGTCCTTTCTCAAGTCCGCTTCTGCTTCTTCCCAATTTGTAAACATGGTAATGTCTATGCCGTATTCGTCTGCGACACTTTCAAATCCGCTTGCAAAAATCTTGTCTTGGGTTCCACTCAGATCATCCACCCACAAAACTTTATATCTAAATTCACTCATAACATTCTATTTAACTAAATGATGCAATTATATTGGTGCTTTTGAAAATAAGCCTATAGGTGATGCAAAAATCATCATTAGGATTGGATATCAGTTCCGCATCACCACCAAATTCTCTCATTAGCTTACGAACTTCATATCCTCCAATACCATAATGTCCTTCACCTTCTTTGGAAGACACACCATATGTAAGCACATTCTCAGTGTTGTAACCTGTAAGCAATGGCGCACCATTGTTAGAAATAGTTACGATGTAATCTTCTCCTTCTGATAAAATATCAATTTTGACCATATTCTTTTGATTTGCGGTATCCTTAAATCCATGGCAACAGGCATTACTAATAATGTTATCAAAAATAATAGTCAATGCTTCTAAAGGGAATTGAACTAATTCCAATGCGTCACCTTTTTCAAGAATAATATCTCTTTCTTCATCATAAAGAGATTGTGAAGCACGATGTGCCAAATTATCAAAAACATATTGAAAAATAGGACTTTGATTTTTATGGATATATTTTTCAATGAAGTCAACTAATGCAATCTCACTACTTTGCATTCCATATCCACTATCCAATTTGTTTATTTTTATCTGCAATTCTTGCATAATAGCTTGCAAGTTTGCGTAAATATCAGATACTTTTGTCTTATGAACAGTCCCGACTGTCGCATTATCATCCACAATACCATTACCATCTCTACGAGCACGTTGCAACACTTTCATCCAATTATTAAGATTGAAGATGGCCTGACCAATGGCGTGCTTTTTCATATGAATGTCACGGCGAAATGTTTCAGCAGACTCCAACAGTTTACGATCTGATTCAGTCAGACTACTTCTAGTATCTTCTTTACACTGGTTTTCCTGTTGAGAAATAAGATTTGGAACTATAATTGAGATAGACAAAATATCTTGTTGGCTTATTCGCGATATAGTCACACCAGATGACATCCTCTTAGCTTGGAGTTCTGTCTCTGCAGACATAATGCAGCGAAGTAAATAATCTTCTGTTATGATATTGGAATTAAGTTGAATTGCAACAACCTCGTGCCTTAAAGCAATAGGTGTATTGGAAGATGCGCCATGCACTCTTCCAACTTTAAATTTCCCTCCTATAAAGCCAATAAGAAGGCTATCAGTCGAAAGTATTCTATATTCCGTTTTATTTGAAATAGGAATATCTTTACGATTGATATCGCAGTTCAAATATGACGATGAAAGTTCCTTCATCCCTATCAGTGGGATTCCAGTTGTAGTGATGTTTTTGTCTCGCACAAGAGGAACAATAGCAATAAGGTCTGCTAACTTAAAAAGTTTTTCCCCATTGTCTACTTTGGGTAAAATATTGTTTATGAGGTAACGGGATGGTAAGAGATTGATATAATCGGATAGACACTCTGTATTTCCTTTCCATACATACATCTCATCTTGTTTTAAGATGGTTTCAATGATACTTTCTGGTTTCAATGTTTTTTGCTTCCACCCAGCCATGTCTTTTGTGGCAAGGAACGCATCGTTTGTTGCGTCCATAAGACTGATTTGCCCTTTGCCGTCTTTTTTTAGACAAAGAAGAATCGTAGAAATGGAGGTATATGGTTGAAAAAGTGTGGGCAATGATATTACAACAGCAGAAAACATGTTGTTACTTTCCTTTAAAATGGATTTGCGAAATTCCAGCCACTCTCTTCCAAAGCAAAAAGACATTGGTAATATACAATAAATCTCGCCATTGTCCCTTAATGCATTTTGAGCGAGGTAAAGAAATGTATCTGCAATGTATCGCTCCTCACGACCTCCCATTATTGGTGGAAAGGAAAAGATATAATCGTACTTATTCTTAATATAATAAGTGTCGTTCATCCCATTGCTAACTAAGCAATCTCTACATTCAACATTCGCTTTTATGCCTTGCGAAGAGAGCAGGATTTTGGAATAAGCCCAAACTTCTCTATTTATTTCATTTGCATCAAAAACACATGAGTTTGTCTGATATAAGGCAAATGAGCATGTGCCTGCAAATGGCAGATATACCCTGCTGTCGGCTTTGCAATCGGACATTTTAAGACACAGTTCAATCAGGGACATTGGAGTTAGAAAATCAGAATTACCAACTTGAAATCCAGAAATTGCAGATGTTTTTCGGTCGTTTGAAGAACGATAGAAAGCATCATCATGCTGGTGGCAATATATAGCAAGAACAGAATATTCCTTTAGAAGAACCTGAATATCCTCGTCTGTATAATAATCTGTTAAATCAATCACATATTTTTCCAAGATAGATAATAATGCTACATCTGCATTCGTGGTATATCTATATACTGAAATTAGCAACTTTTTCAAAATGTTGCTATCGAATGGACTTTTAGCTATCAAACTATTCACATAGTTATTTACGAGAGTTTGCGCCTTATCAGAAAGAGTAACGAACTGTGTCATGTCTAACAAAATTAAAGTTTAATGTCCATTGTTTGATTACGACTGCAAAGTTCACCATCTTCTATGCAAGGTTTCTGCATAGAAAAATATTTTTTCATGCAATCAGCAATTTTGTTGCTAAATTCGTCTCTGAACCAAGCAGGGGACAGCACCTCAACATCTGGCCCGAAGGAAAAGATTTGTTGTTCCAACTCTAACGTGTGATACAGATTGAGTGATATTATACAATCCTCTTCACTAATCGTTTTTTGCGACTTGTGGATAGGTTTGGATGTTACATATTTGAAACGATGTGGAGAGAACTTCAGTTGTATCTCCTCCAGTTGAGCTTCATACGGCACAGTTACACCAACAACATTATCAAAATATGAATTGAAATCTATATTCTCATTTTTACGGAACGCATGTTCATTTGTATTTAATTTTTGAATCCTATCTAATGCAAGATTCTTAATTCGTCCCTCTTTCTCATCAAGACCAAATAGATACCATCTTCCATTATATTGTTTTACAAAATAGGGATGGAGTATATGCTTATGATGATTCCCATTGGCTGATACATATTCAATTTCAAGAGGTTGATGATTGATTGTTGCATCAATAATCATAGCAAGATATTCTAGCCCCTTTAGTTGTTCGTTCTGTTCGAAAGAAACAAGATTTTCAGCGTTACCCTTGACACCAAATCTAATTTCAAGATTAGAAATAACCTCTTCCAACCATCCGTTAGAAGGTGCTCCTCTATATTTTCCTAACATTTCTATGGTAGAGCGGAGATTTTGCACCTCTGCAACAGAAAGTTCATTTTTGTAAATGGAGAAATTCGGTTCAGAATAACGATAGTAACACTTCTTGCCATCATACGGAATAGCTTCGAGGTATATACCATCTGGGAGCATCTTGCGAATAGAATTTAAATCTACTCGCAGTTGCCGCTCCATAATCATAGACTTACTTCCATTCGCATCATAAAGTTTATCGTTGACCTTTTCCAATAGGTCTTCAATAGTATATTTATGACGGAAGTCGCTAAAGCATCTGTCTAAAACAAGGAATCGATATTCTGCATTTTTGTTCTTGGGCATAATATCTATTATTGTTATTAATTTAATTTTTCTGACGAGAGAATAAGTTCTTTCGCATCAACATTCAAAATCTCAGCGATCTCAAACAGTACTTCCAAGCTCGGTTGTCGTCTGTTGCAAACATACGCATTGACTATACAGAAACTTTTGCCTAGTTTCTCTGCCAACCAAGTCTGCTTGATTCCTCTTTCTTCAAGCACCTCTTTTATCCGATTCATGGGTTTATCCATTGTTTTATTTTTATATTATCAATATGAATACAAAGATATAAAATATTATGCTATATAAAGAGAAAAGGAGAGGAAAAATCCCCTCCTTTTTCTAAAACCATGTCTCAGACATTCAAATCTTTCAGTGCAAGTGCATAATTGGGACAAAAACCGTCCATTATACACTTCAAACCAAGTGTCTGATAATACTTGTAGTCATCGTCCTCGGTACATAGGTATTTGTAACCGTAGCGTGGCATGTACTCCTTGAAGAACCGAGCCAAGTCTTTCAGGCTTTCTTCTTGGTTCTTCTTGAAGTTGCTGCGCACAATGATGATAGACCAGTCGGGGAAGTTGCCTCTTCCACAGCTATACTCCCAGAAGCGGATATAGCAGTCCAAATCACGTTCACGGATGTCCACACAAAAGCCGTTGGCATGTGGCATCACACTACAGCTTTCTCTGTAACCAAATTTCTCACACAAGTAGAGATTGAAATCAAGAATTAAAT
>UMDQ01035792.1_pt1 | contig 15977 bp, 22 predicted proteins | sample 1964531 | NCBI WGS metagenome assembly UMDQ01 (sample SAMEA4835998, study PRJEB28245) | human gut metagenome | biome: gut microbiome; material: fecal sample | place: Denmark | collected 2008
TACCAACTATGACCAGCTCCACAAGGTCTTGAGAAACGCCTCTTTGGTGAAGATAGAGACTCCGACCGGAACCATTACGGAGCAGCAGCAAATCGAATCCGCCACGATCCTATTGTTCAATAAGATCTGGACCTCAAATCCTCTCAATAAGGAAGAAATAGCCTCCATCAGGAACCTATTGAATGACCAAGAGTTGCCTTTTATCATCGGTAGCCAAATCGTATCGGCATTAATGCTGGGGTTGCAAGCCGCTTTCGATAAGGAGAAACTGCTATTATTATTCGATGCGGCCAATCTCCAAGAAGATGAGATTCGTTACCGCGCGTTGATCGGGATTCTCTTGACGCTCTATACCTATAGGAAACGTACGGCGTTATATCCGCAGATAGCGGATCGACTAGCGGCTTTATCCGAGGGATTTCCTAATTTCACGAAAGCGATCCGAACGATTACCCTTCGTTTTATCCTAGCCCGTGAGACAGAGAAGATCACCCGTAAGCTACAAGACGAGATCATTCCGGAGATGATCAAGCTAGGCCCTAAAATCAGTCAAAAGATAAACTTAAAGGATATCAATCCGGAACTTCTCGGAAACGAGATGAATCCGGAGTGGCAGAATATGTTATCGAACAGTTCCTTAGGGAAGAAAATGGAGGAGTTCAGCGAACTGCAACAAGAAGGCGCGGACGTAATGCACTCTACTTTCGTGCACCTAAAGCATTTCCCCTTTTTCCGGGAATTGGGTAACTGGTTCATGCCATTCACGACCGAGCATTCCGCTTTTGGCAGTCAGTTGAGCAAGAATCAAACAGAAAAGGATATGCTAGATTCCATGACTCTTGCGGCATTCATGTGTAATTCCGATAAATATTCCTTATATTTCAGCATGATGCAATTGCCGGATCAAGCCCGTCAAATGATGATGGGACAGTTTGGTAGTCAAGCCTCCGAGATGATTCAGCAAACAAAGGAGGAATTGATCAGTAAACGGGGAAAATTGGAAATCATATCCGGACAGTACATACAGGACTTGTATCGTTTCTTCAAACTTTATCCGGGACATCTGGATTTTGATGACATATTTACATCTGCGCTAGACTTTCATAACCTGCCAATTTTGCAGCCTTACGTCAGTGATGAGGAAAGTTTGACAACTATAGCGGAGTATTACCTCCGGAAGAATTACTTCCTCGACGCGCTCACGATCTACAATCGCTTATCCGATGCAAATCAAGAAAGTGATATCTTATTCCAGAAAATCGGTTACTGCAAACAAATGAATGGCGATATACAAGGCGCTTTGGAGGCTTATTTACATGCGGATCTTATCAATCCGGACAGTAAATGGGTTATTCGCCGGATCGCCGGTTGTTACCGTACCTTAAAGCAACCGGAAGAAGCGTTGAAATACTATCATCGTTACGAGACTTTCAATCCGAATGATTTATCGATCCAAATATGTATCGGCCACTGCCATCTTGAACTCAAGAATTATAATGAGGCGCTGAAATATTATTTCAAGGTAGATTATCTGGACAATAAAAGCACGAAGGCTTGGCGTCCGATCGCTTGGTGTTCTTTCTTGACTGGTAAATACGATCAGGCGCGTAATTATTACAAAAAGATCATGGATAATCAACCCAACACCCAAGATTTCTTGAATGCGGGACATACGGAATGGGCATTACAGAATATCAAGGGAGCGCTTACTTTTTATAAAAAAGCCGTGGAGAAAGAGTCCGGTGATTTCTCGAAGTTCCAAGAGCAGTTCAATCAAGATATCCCCGATCTTCTTGTAGCGGGAATCGAGGAGGCGGAAGTGCCGTTGATGATGGATCAACTCCGGTATTCCTTGAGCGATATATTCTAACTAGTCATCCAACAATTTGAGAAGACAAGAAAAAATATCGTATGAAAGAGATGAAACTAGAGACAAAGCGACTCCTATTAAGGGAATTAAAACAAGATGATTTTGATGATATCTGTAAGCTTTTACAAGATCCGATTGTAATGTACGCTTACGAGGGAGCGTTCAGTAAAAAAGAGGTACAAGAATGGCTTGATAAGCAATTAAGGAGGTATCAAAACGATGGCTTTGGCTTATGGGGGATGATAGAGAAAGGCAGCGGAGAGCTTATCGGTCAGTGTGGTCTCACCTATCAAGAATTCAACGGTCAACAGGTTCCAGAGATCGGCTATTTGCTTAGGGTGGAATACTGGCATAAAGGTTATGCTACCGAGGCCGCCATAGCTTGTAAGGAATACGCCTTCAATATCCTTAACTTCGACAAAGTATACTCCATCATACGGGACACAAATATCCCCTCTCAAAAAGTAGCACTAAGAAACGATATGAGGGAAATCGCAAATTTCATAAAACATTATCGCAATATCGATATGCTTCATTTAGTATTCTGCGTGGATAAGTCATAGTTATCAAGCGGAAAGACTGGGATTCGAACCCAGGGAGCGGTTACCCGCTCACCGCATTTCGAGTGCGGATAATACAATTTGATTATCAATTTGTTACAACAGATACTGTAAATACATAGTAAAAACGACATTTATAGTCGTCTTTTTTGATGCAGGTCTATCATCCAGTTAGCCCATTCGTCCGTCCCATACCTCGGAATCTCGAACCACTCCTTTTCGCTCAAATGAGGCAAGAGTTGCATGATCCGCTCCAGCTCATTCCGGAACCGGAAAACATCCTCTTCCGTTAGCCTTACCGAATAATGCCTCTTGCATTCCTTTAATCCGGGGAAAGCTTGAAGCAGACTCATGATCTCGGTAAAAACGGGAGACTTGCCTCTGTCTATCCTTAACGTGATTCCGGACATTCCTTCTCCCTCTTCTCTAGTTGGTATGACAATAGAGCATTTTCCTGCTCCAAGGCATTACACCGGCTAATAGCATCTTTGAGCTGTTTCCGGAGTGAGGCTATGATTTTATCTTTATTTTCCATACGCTTATATTTTATGATAAAACTTATGACAACACTTATTTTTACCACAAGCATAGCCATTCTAATAATGACTATGATAAAGGTTATACACACCGGATGGTTACTAAAAAAGAGCAATTCGTTAAGGAATAAACTCGATAAACTTCAAACATCTGAAGAGAAGTATAAAGCCTGCAAAGAGCTACTTGAGTTCACAAATAAGCACCTCAAAAGTTCTACTATAAACTCAATATTTGCTCTCGTTCTTGATTTCTTCCATAATCGTCATCCCAAATGAATTTAATTTTCGGCATACGATTATGTCCATTATTTACAATCATCACTATTTCAAAACTAGTTTGTGGATGCAATAATGGATATGGTAACAATTCATCAGGGATGTATAATTTTATATGGGAATCTATCTTTTCAATATCTTCAGATTCAATACGAATATTTTTTGCGGTAGATTTTCCCTTATTATATATTTTCATTCTCCAGCCACTAGCACGATAACGAGTGGGTGGAGTTCTGTAAACATTTGCCTCAATTATAGCTCTCTTCGATTCGACCTCCTCTTCTTTATACTTTTTTATATGCAGAGCATTTAAAACGATCTCTTGCGTTTTCACTTTTCGATCTACATGCCACGTATATAACCACCCCGCCAAAGCAACTAATAGTCCTGCAATTCCTATTAAATCAGATATATCCATATTTATAGCTTATTTCCTTTAAATACGTCTTTAAGAGATTTATTGAAATCTCTTTTTAGATCTGCAACTACTTCTCTTTTTACGTCCTCAAGTTCTTGATCTATCAATTCTTGATTCAATTCTACTACTTCATCATATCCACCTAAATACTCTCTGCCACAACGAATACATTTTATATATGTCTTATCTTCGTTTGATTCAAAAGAAGAATCATCACCGCATGTTATACAGCGAAGTTTTATAGATCTGTTATAGTCTTCTTTCATAAATATCCTATTTTAGCATTTATTTATTACTAGAGTTATTATGATTTACTTCGTTTATTACTTATTAAATCATCAACCTCCAAACATTCATTCCCTTGACAATTATCAACAACAAATCGATGCCAATCTTCTATTGTATCACCTATCTGATTAATTATATTATCATAACAAAGACATTTATAATCAAAATCAGTTTTAACAAGGGTCTTTATACAAGCTATATTATCTGATTTTTGTATGTCATCAGATGATTCTTTTGTTTTTCCCACTAACTTTAGAACAAACAACTCCAAGGTCAATAACTTTTCAATACAACTTTTAGCCATTGGCATCCATTTTAACATTGCATGCTTTTCGGACTCTTTGGTCGAAAAAATCCATCCTAAAACGAATGATGATCCGGTTAAAAACACACTTATAAACACATCAACAAAAGGTGTAAATTGTTCTTTATTATCTCCCCAAAAGAAAAAAGGAAGTACCAAACAAATCAACACAACTATTATTGAAATATATTTTACCATATTCGTACAATTTCGTTTTTATTTTCTCGTAAAAGCATAAATCAACAGCACAATATCTACAAAAATTACCACAGATCCGATCCATATAGGCATATAATAGACTCCCATCAATGAAGCTATAGTAAACAATACACCAACAATACGTATAGGATTGTTATTTGTAGGACTACTCTGTTCTATAATTTCAGATTGGCTATAAACATTCTCCTCTCCTAGATATTTATTTCTGATCTTTCGAATATCATTTGTCATTATCCATAACTTGACAAAAAGAATAATTTGCAAAATCCCAAAGACAAATCCAACAACAGCGGCTATGTACATATAGTCTTCCATATCAATACTTAGTTTTAAACTAATTCTTATACAAAACTTACCTTCTTCTCGGCCTCAAGAACTCAATAACATTAAATATCTGGTATACTTCGGCTAAAGAAATTACCTTATCTGAATATATCGGGTTTAAAGAATGCACAGTTATAGTTCCATTCTCTACATTATGTTCCACTATCCTTTTTATAAGCACGCCTTCTTTATGAACAATGACAAAATCCCATTTTCGAATATGCAATTTTGAATCAATCCACAGTTCACGCTTAATCTCACGACACAATAGACGATCACCTTCTAAATAACTTTCTTCCGTTCCATCGTTCATACTATCCCCTCTAACTTCAAAAGCTATATAATGGCCATGAGCTTCATGATCAACAATAAAAGGAATTGTAGGTAAAGTTTCTATATATTCGGCATCCGCATAGCCACACAGATAACCAGCATAAGCATATTGATTCACAAGAGGCACATTTAAAATACAGTTTACATCTATAGGTATAGCTTCTACAACTTTCTTTTTATTCCCTTCTCCTGTCATCAACCAGTTCGGATCAATATCAAACTTGTTTGATATATCAGACAATATAGTAGAAGAAGGGGTAGGATATTTATTATTCCGTTCATCAACGATAAACAATCTATTGATTTTCTGAGAACTAGAATAACCCAACATCTTAGCAAAAGCAGTTTTATTACCATTTACTTCTTCATTTATAAGATCTTTAATCCTTTGATTTATAGGAGGCAACTCTAACATAATAAAAAAAGTTTGATTTAAACACAAAAATGTTTGATTTTTTATTTGAAACAAATCAAACATGTTTTATATTTGCACCTGTAATCATTAATACACTGTCAAAGGTAAAGAAATTAGAACATATATAATAATGTAAGGAGGCAAAAATGGAAAAATTAAACCTACAAGGTCATGAGACTGGCGCTCGTTCGTTCAGAGAGATCTACTTCTCCATGGACAACACGCCGCCTAAGAAGGCTTTCATCCAAAAGATAGCCACCATTACCAAACGATCTGAATCGGCCGTCAGATGTTGGGTAGCGGGAGTCTACCAACCGGACGCATTAGCCCAAGAAGTGATAGAAAGAGAACTTGGCATTCCTGCCAGCGAGTTATTCCCAAAGGAGGATAAGGTATGCGCGCAATAGAATTCTATACCACCCCCTCCGGCGAAGTAACTATCAAAGAGCAGGGACAGCCGGAACGCCAGTTGAAAGAGTCTGATACGGATTTCATTCAAAGTTTCCTTGAGATTTTGGAAGAGTTCTATCCGGAGGCTTATGCGGCACTCCGCAAGTATTACGCCCGCTACGACGGGAATAAATGCTACCGGGATTTCTTGGCTGTACGTAGGTTTATCAAATGCAACTTCGGGTTGTACGATAACATGATAGACGTGGATGAGAACTGGAATTTCAAATTCGAGTTTGTCGGCTGCCCTCTACGAGGAGAATGTGACGGGTTTAAGAAAATCTGTGAACCGAAGTTCAACAGTACATTATCAGACAGCCAGCTTCGGGTGATGGAGCTTTGCTACTATGGCAAGAAAGACGAAGAGATCGCGGAAACGCTTTTCATCTCGTCCCACACCGTAAAGAACCACCGGAAGAACGTTTTCCGGAAACTCTCGATACACTCCATGGCGGAGTTCATGCGATACGCAAACGAAAAGAATCTATTTAAGGGCGAATAATCATGCCAACCGAAAACACCTATCAAAGCATACCTTCTTTACGAAAGATCGAGATCGAATACCTTGCTTGGCAAATCACAAGGATGCAAGCGGGTATCCGGGAATTTATCGGGCAAAAGGAAGCGCACCTCCGTTTCGGGAGGCAGAACGTGGAAAGATGGGTCTCGGAAGGTAGGCTACAACGTTACAAGCGACCGGGCAAAATCGAGTACAGGCTGGAAAACCTGTATAAGTGCGCACTGGATCCATACGACTATTAAATGAATCATTAACATAGCAAGGCACCTTGGCAAGGCGTTGCAAAAGGAAGTTTACGATACCCATCCAACTCGCTATTTCACGGACGGTAAAACCGCATTGCTAATAAATCATTGACGTATGAAAACAGATTACTGGAAACTCGCCCAAGCGGTGAGGTGGGGATTTTACATCCTTTTCGGAACGCTCGCCATACTTGGAATCGTGGCTATTTGCCTAGGACATTTCCTGCATATCATCACGACGTCCGGATGTGCGGCAATGGCTTACATGATAGCTAAACATTGGTAACTAACATTTAAAAACATAACATCATGTCGAATCTAATTCAGATCAAAGTAGCTGAGTTGAATCAGCTAAACCCGCTCATGATAGCGGAAGATAACAGGGTAGAACAAAAGTTCATCCAAATGTATAACGCGATCTGGGGTACCGCCCAAGGAGCGCAAATCTACGAGAAAGAGAAATTCAACTTCCGGAAGATCTTACAAGACAAGCCGGAACTGCAAAGATGCACACCGTTATCCCTCTATGGATGCTTTTTGGATATAGCGGTCAACGGCCTGTCACTTGACCCGACAGGACGACCGCACTGTTATATTCTTCCCCGTAGCACGAAGACCGGCTATAAGGATAACAACGGTAGCGATATCTACGAACTACGTGCTTATCTCTCCATCACCGGATATGGCGAGTTAGTCATGCGGCAACGTGCCGGACAAGTCCGTTACGTGGATAATCCCGTGGTTTGCTATGAGGGCGATACCTTCTCCCCCGGGTTGATCGACGGCGTAAAGACCGTGACCTACCAAGCGGCATGCCCCCGAAAGTCCAACAAGGTGATAGGTGGTTTCTTACGTATCGTACGCTCCGACGGTACCGTGGACTGGCACTGGATGATGGAAGGCGATATCAAGCGATTGGAAGCGTACAGCTTTAAGAACAACCAGAAATGGAACCCGCAAACCCGGCAGAAAGAAGGGAAGGCCAATGCCCTTTATACCTCTAGCGAAGGAGGTATTGATCCGGGATTCTTGGAAAGCAAGCTTATCAAGCACGCTTTCGACGGATATCCCAAGGTACGCACGGGACAGTTCTCCTCATTCGAGACACAGGAGGAACCGCAAGAGATCGACTACGGACTGGAAGAAACAACCGTTATCCAGCCCAATCAAGCCGGACAGCAACCGCAAGCCCTCCAGCCCCAATCGGAAAATCCTTTACAAGGATTCGGAGAGCAACCGCAAGCGGAACCGGTACCCGTATCTGGTATAACAGCCCAAATATCACAAGAAGATGAAGAAGCCGGATTTTAAGAGTTCAATATCAACATTCAAAATTTTATCGACATGGATACACATAACAATTTACCTTTCAAGGCTAACGAGGTCATTAGCATCTTACAGACAGCCCCGGATATTCTCGCCCGCAATGAGGCGTCGGTCTCAGCTTGCACGAACGCAGGGAAAACCCTCTTGGACACGATTGAGGGAAATGGAGGTATCGGCACGGACGAGATCGACATTGCGGTACAAGAATACCTTGCGAAGTCAAAGAAGACCGTAGAGAACATGAACAACCGCCGGAAGCCGTTAACCCAAATGCTAACGGCCATATCCAAACGTTTCACGACACTAGAGGGTTCCATAGACGCCAAATCCAAGGGAACCATCCCTTATCTGCTACAGATGGAGCGTAACAAATACGCCGCCAAGAAGCTGGAAGAGCAAAAACGCCGTGAGGAAGAGGCCCGGCAAAGACAATTGGCGGAGAACGAGAAAGCCCAATACAGGGCCGACATAACGGTCTTGCTCGATACCACGTACGCCACCTACGTCGAGAAGCATATCAACGCCTTGAACGAGATTTTCAATCGTGCCTCCCTAGCCACGTATGGGGACGTATGCCGGCAGATCACGCAAACAAGCACCGGTTTCTCATGGACGGATTTCGTGAAAAACGTCGTGGATAACAAACAGACATTCTATATGGACGGTGAGACCCGCAAAGCGATCAAGAACGAGATAGCCATCCTAAAGAAAAAAGAATACTCCGATCGATACGCTTTCGAGATCGAGGGACTGAAACAATCCTTGGTCGACCGCCTCCCATCCCTCCGGAAACAGCTGGAGGAGCAAGAGGAAATTCGCAAGACCAATGCAATTGAGGCGGCACGGCTGGAGGAGGAGCGCAAACGGAAAGAGGCGGAAGAACGTCAAAAGGCCGAACTGGAACGCAAGCGCAAGGAAGAGGAGGCGAGAGCCAAGGCGGAGGCAGAGAAAGCCACCGCGGAAGTACAGGCAGCCTTCGATTTCAGTGCCGCCAGTATGTCTCCTACCCCTACCAAGGCGAAGATCAAGAAAAAGATCCAAGTCACCAATCCACAAGGATTCATGCAGGTATACCAGATGTGGTTCATGCGTGAGGGTATCAACATGAGCATGGAGGATCTTGAGAAGATCCATAAGAAGATGATCTCCTATTGCGAGAAAACAGCCAATAAGGACGGTGAGCGAATCCAGTCCGCTTTCGTGAGATATGTCGATGACGTAATAGCCAAATGATATGAGAAAGCTATATCTGTCCTCATGGATAAACTTCGGGAAATACAGGCGTACACCGAGTAACCTAAAAAAGATCCTCGATACGGAAGAGGGCCGCAAATGGTTCCGGTGGCTGATGGATAACACTTACGATTTTGAATTTGACTTCGCGGTCATTGAATACTTAAAACTCAAGGAAGAAGATGCAAGATACGTATTACCAACGGTCTGAGGTCAGCAACTCAGACCTGACAGAACTAAAGAACCTCCTCTATCCCCGTACGCAATACGGGGATAAGGAGAAGGCGTTCAAGTTCGGGAGTCTGGTGGATGCGATGCTGACAGAACCCGAACGGGTAAGATATGACAAACATATGGTAGATGACGTATTGTATTCCGGCGAAGATTGGGAACTGGCACAAGCCATGATCAAGTCACTCCGTATGGAAGCCCGACATGATCCGCTCATTAAGTATGCATTGGAACAATCCGATAAACAGAAATTTATGGTAAACAAAAATCAAAAATTCCAATACGGCAATTTTGAATACACACTTGACACTCGTTGCAAATGGGATTTCTGGTTTTCAGCAATGGGGTTTGGAGGAGATTTAAAAACAACTTTTGCTTCTTCTCAAAAACAATTTAATGAAGCCATAGATTTTTTCGACTGGGATCGCTCAAGAGCTTGGTATATGGACATTGCTGGAAGTAAACAAGATTTTATTGTTGCAATAAGCAAAAAGAATCAACAAATTTTCAAAGCCACTATAAAAAAAGATGGCACTTTATATAAACGTGGCAAAGAAAAGTACGAAGAGCTAGCCTTCCGGTGGTGGATGCTAATAAGCTAATAGTATGAAGAGTCTAATTTTAATCCTAATCGGCTGGCTAAAGTACAGGCTGGTAAAGAAATGCCCTATATGCGGAGCTCCCGTACTCGTAAAGAAATTACAGACGCATACGGGAGATACATTCAACGTATATCATTGCGGCAACTGTGGCAACGATTATATCTTAAAATAAAAATCATGAATCTCAATATCACACCGACAGACAAGATATCCGAGGAACTGGCCGCCATAGATGCCTTCCTAAATATCACAATGAGCGAAGACGTACAAGAAGCTGTCCTACGTGGGAACGACCTCGCCGTCTATATCGCCCGAACCGGGAAGCTGCTGGCCGATGCCAAATATCACCTGAACGGGAAAAAGAAATCGGAAGTATTCGACACATTACGGGAAACCGCTTCACGGGCCGGAGCGACCTCAAAGGCCATAAACGCTATCATCGACAGCCTGTGCAAGGATGAGCAATACCTAGTCGACTGGTGTGATAGATTGAACCGTACCGCGACCCACCAATTGGAATGGTGTCGCACGATAATTAGCAAGGCGAAAGCTGAAATGGCCTTAGCGCCTCAGAGTTATAACAATCCTAAATTTTAAAAGAACATGGAAGAATTAGTAAAAGAGCAACCCGTGTACGAGATCCAGAAAGTAAAGATCAAGAACAACCAGCTCACGGCGGAGTACACGGAAAAGTTCGTGGAAGCGAACTACAAGAACAACATCCTAAAGGAATCGGAGCAGTTTATCCACCCCGATCTACTGTACGCGTTGAACCGGCTTAAGCCACACGTAGTGAAAATCTGTGAGATGCACGAGGCTACATTGGTCAATGTCGCCAATCCTTCCGACGATGACTTGAACGAGAAGCTAAAGAATATCATCGTCACCGGATACAGTAAAGGCGGTAATGATGAATCAGCCGGCGTATCAATCCAAGCGCAAAAGCTCCTGAAAAGCGGGCAGATCCTTAACCTCTCCGTCCCGTTCACCAAATATGAGGACGAGTCCGGCGACGGGTACCTTTACGGAGCCGAGTTGAAAGAGGCTATCGGTAGATGTAGTTACGAGGTGGACGCTTACCTGTTCGAAGGTAAATATGGCATCAAGCAAGAATCCTTCGATTTCGATACCCCGGAGGAATCGGATATCACGGGCGAGAAGGAAGAGAAGCCAAAGAAACGGGGACGGAAGAAAAAAGAGCAGATCAAGGAGATCGCCGAGGAGGTGAAAGCCTTCGACGAGTTCGCCTAACCAATAATAAAAACAACCGTTATGCAAATCACTTTACAAAACACGGAAAAGGGACAATGCTACGCGGTAAGGTTTGACAGGTACCGCCAGCAGGTCGTTGACAAGCTAAAGACAGCCGTCAGTGTCCGCTGGTGGGACAAGTCTACCGGAGCGTGGATGATCCCGGCCAACAATAAGTGCAAGGCGGAGCTAGACCAGCTCACCTATTACGTGAGGCACTTCGAACCCGTCAACTGGGGAGGGAACGAGTCTAAGACCGACGAGGACATAGCCTATCAAATACCGGACATGCCCGAGTTGGACGAGGATCATGGCCTAAAGATACAACCTTACCCCTATCAACTGCAAGGAATCGCACGAGGCTTACAACTAAAACGGTTTATCAATGGGGACGACATGGGCCTCGGCAAGACATTAGAGAGCATCGCTACCATCAACAAAGCTGATGCTTTCCCCTGTCTCGTTATCTGCCCCAATACGGTCAAGATCAACTGGCAACGTGAATGGCACAAGTTCACGGACAAGAAAGCCATGGTATTGACCGATTCGGTACGAACCTCATGGCCATTCTTCTGGCAAACGGGCATGAACCATGTGTTCATCGTGAACTACGAGAGCCTACGGAAGTATTTCGTACGCCGAATCAACAAATCGGAGAAATGGACGCTGAAAGACGTAGAGTTCCATAATACGATCAAGTTGTTCAAGAGCGTGATCATTGACGAATCCCATAAGGTAAAATCAACGGCTACCCAGCAAAGCAAGTTTTGCAAGGGTATCACCGCCGGGAAAGAGTGGATCATCCTGTTGACCGGTACCCCTGTCGTAAACAAGCCCAACGACCTTATATGCCAACTCGCTATCATGGACCGGATGAACGATCTCGGAGGCTGGAAATATTTCACGAGCCGCTATTGCTCCGGGCCGCACGGGGCCTCGAACTTGAAAGAGCTCAATTTCATGCTCTGGAAGCATTGTTTCTTCCGGAGGGAAAAATCCAAGGTACTGACTCAATTACCCGACAAGGTACGGCAGATCGTGACCTGCGAGATCACCAACCGCAAGGAATACCAAGACGCCGAGCGTGACTTGGTGGATTATCTGAGACGATACAAGGAGGCCGACGATGAGAAGGTACAAAAATCGCTGAAAGGCGAGGTCATGGTACGAATAGGCATATTAAAGGACATAACGGCCCGGGGTAAGTTGAGAGAGGTGATCGATTTCGTGAAGGATTTTCGGGAGAACGGAAAGAAGATCATCCTCTTCTGCAACCTGCATGAGATCGTAGACCGGCTCCTACAGGCGTTTCCCTCGGCGGTGTGTGTCACCGGACGGCAGGATATGCAACAAAAACAAGCGTCTATAGACGCTTTCCAACGGAATCCCAAGACGGACGTCATCATCTGCTCCATCAAGGCCGCGGCGGCGGGTATCACGTTGACAGCGTCAAGCAATGTCGCTTTTATCGAGCTACCGTGGACATACGCAGATTGCGACCAAGCCGAGAGCCGGGCGCATCGTATCGGCCAAAAGGACTCCGTGAATTGCTATTACCTGCTTGGCCGCAAGACCATCGACCAGAAACTCTACAGGATCATCGAGGAGAAAAAGCATATAAGCAACGCCGTGCTTGGAGCGGAGGACAATATACAAACAAACATCGTCGATATGATGGCCCGGATATTCGACGAGACCGAGGAGGAGGAATAATCATGGCAGAGGAATACATAGGGATCAACCGCTTGAAAGAACGGGAGGACGCTAATAAATATCCACGAAGGAAATGCGTAAGATGTATCCGTTATCCATGCTTCTCCGGACAAGGAATAGGTACGCACGCCATTAATCTCGCCGCTTATGGATGTAAGGATTATAAAAGTCAAACAAGATTAAAGAATATGTCGCACAATGTAAACAAAGGAGGTTCAGATGCTTAAAATATCATTGTTAATAATCGGAATGATCTCACTAATATTCATTCTCACGTCTGGAATATCGATCCAGTTCAAGCCATTCCATATATCCCTAGCTTATCCATACTTTGGAACAGGGATGGTATTGATAGCCATTGGTTTCGCCTTGTGCTTCGGCTCGGCTTACTATCATGGAATATCAAATCATGAATATAAAGATGGTTACAGCAAAGGATTCAACGCTGGTATTGAATACATTATCGATTGGGCTAAGAATAAAAAAGAAGGCTAAAGATAACATTTTTATAGCGAGAGATAAAGACTAACAAAGAGAATAAATAAAAAGGCAGCGCCTCACAGCGCCACCCCATTACAGCATGCAACAAATATATCAAATAAAGACAACTATGGCAAGTGAGGCATTGAATAAATATATTGAGAAACGTTACGACAGGTGGCTGGATTACGCTAAGTATCACTGCTCACTTGCCGGAATGAGTAGTGAAGCTATTGACGTATTGAACGAGGTAATGTGTATGCTACTTCAAAAGCCTCTGGAACACCTCTCCCGGCTTATGGAAGCCAAGCAAGGTAAATATACCGAACTTGACTGGTATATCCTGCAAATGATAAAGCTGAACGTTACCTCGGACACGTCTCCCTACCGGCATAAATACAAGCCTATCCCGGTAGATGAGAATGTGGATTGGCGAAGACTGAACATTATTGATGAGCCCGATGATAGTATTGACCGTACCGAGTATATCCGGGAACGTATGCAGGATATCCGGGATATGGTCGACCTGTTAGAGTTGTCCGAAAAAGCCAAACAGATCTTCGCTTGGAAATTCTTCGCCGGAGAGTCTTTCGCCAACTGGCCGGGGCCGGAAAGCCGGAAGGAGTTGTATGAGACCTATAAAAGTGTTTTCAATGCGGTGATGGATAAGAAGGATGAGAGGTTGCTATTTTAAATGCCGGGGATTGATAGCTAGGCCATATCAATCCCCGATATTTCATTTATACTCAGTTTAAGATTTCCTCCTCCCAGCGACCCAAATTCAACATATCCCAACGAGGAGTTCCGTCAGACAATTCATTTTCCGATACACCGTATACGGAAAAGCTCTCATTGGCGAACTTGATCCGGGCAATCTCATGGCCTTTCTGGTTCTGCATGTTCATGTAATCGCACATACGATCCCAATCTGTGGGGCCGATGAACAGGGAGGTGATCTTCTTGCCTTCCTTTATCGGGAGGCCAATAACGTAACACTTGATTTGCTTACGCTTAGAAATAGCTTCTTCAAAGGTCATTGTTTTTTGGGGTAAAGATATACAAAAAAAGAACGTCCACCGAATATCTAGAATGGCGGACGTCCTAACCTTAACTATGTATGCCGATACCCGACCGACAACGCAAAGGTAGACATTAATTAACGCTTTATCATTTCTTGTGTATGCTAGATAACATAGATTTGATATTTAAGATTTTGAAAAACATACGCTCCAACCATCCAATACGAAATCTATTGCATTGACAATTAAAATCTTAACAACGCATTCAATGAACTTAACAGATTGTTTTCCTATTTTTGCACCGAGGAGATAACATTTTTATGAGTAAAAAGAACTTGACTATATACAAGGTAGATGCGGAGAGCCATCTACCTCTTCCCTATGCGGATGAAGGCATTCGCGCTGGTTTTCCCAGTCCGGCTCAAGACTATATGGAACTGGCTATCGATCTGAATAAAGAGTTGATAAAGCATCCCACCTCGACTTTCTATGGCCGTGTTGTCGGTGACTCGATGAAGGACGAGGGCATTGAGGAAGGCGATATCCTTGTGATCGACAAGTCGCTGGAACTAATGGACGATGATCTGGCAGTTTGCTTTATCGATGGGGATTTTACGGTGAAAAGGGTAAGACTGGAATCGGACGCCGCATGGCTGGTGCCCTCCAACGTTAAATATCCGCCTATCAAGGTCACCAAAGATAATGAATTCATGGTATGGGGAATCGTCACCTACACGATCAAGAAAAACAGGAGGAAAAGACAATGATCGCTCTCGTGGATTGCAATAATTTCTACGCATCGTGTGAGCGTGCCTTCAATCCTAATTGGAATAACCGCCCTGTTGTCGTATTGTCTAATAATGACGGTTGTGTGATCGCTCGATCAAACGAAGCGAAAGCATTAGGTATAAAGATGGGAGTGCCAGCCTATCAGATCAAGAACGAGATCGAGCGGTATGGTATTGGCGTGTTCTCATCCAATTATACGTTGTATGGGGATATGTCCAACCGGGTAATGACAATGCTTTCCTCCTATTCTCCAAACATTGAGGTGTATTCGATCGACGAATGTTTTCTGGATTTCTCCGGTTTTGAGAGATACGACCTGAAAGAATATGGAGAGGATATAGTACGAGCTGTCACGAAAGGAACCGGGATACCCGTATCAATGGGTATTGCCCCGACAAAAACTCTCGCCAAGGTCGCAAACAAATTTGCGAAGAAATATAAAGGGTATAAAGGCGTGTGTATCATTGACACGGAAGAAAAACGGATCGAGGCGCTCAAACGGACTGAGATCGGAGACGTATGGGGTATCGGTCACCGATACACGAAACGGCTTGCCTTATATGGTGTAAGCACGG
>UMDQ01056551.1_pt1 | contig 15825 bp, 24 predicted proteins | sample 1964531 | NCBI WGS metagenome assembly UMDQ01 (sample SAMEA4835998, study PRJEB28245) | human gut metagenome | biome: gut microbiome; material: fecal sample | place: Denmark | collected 2008
GGATTGCAGACATTGTGGAAGCGACCAAGGAAGCCTTTGCAGAGGTGGAAGCACAGTCAAAAAGCACTTCGCCCGATCTGGTCATTCTGTTTCGTGATTATCTGAACTTACGCAAGGCAGAACGCAGCGACTGGTCAAGATACGGTCAGCAGAAAGGCACGACCGATGATTTGAAGGCGGTCTCAAAAGCAATGATCTATCTGAAAGAGCATGAGCTTTTCACGCTGGAAGATCTGGATACTGCCCTGCAAGGCATGAGTGAGAAAGCCAAGGGCATCCATGCCGACATGAAGAAAGCATCTGCCCGTATGAAGGTCATTACCGGCATTCAGAACGCCGTGGCAGACTGCCATACACACAAGGCGGTTCATGACAAGTACCTGAAAATCGGCTGGAAAGCTCGACAGACAGCGTTTGCAGAAAGCCACAAGGACGAGTTGGACAGCTTCAACAAAGCGTTCCGCTATCTCAAGCAGCAGGGCGTGGATTTGAATGTCAATCTGGATTCCCTTCAAGCGGAATATGACAAACTGAAAGCAAACCATACCGAGCTTGCCGGACAGCTTGCCGCCGCCAAGGAGGAATTATAGCCCATGAAGGATATTCGCTACTGGGTCAGCAAAGCCCTCACGCTGGAGCAGCCCGAGGTCGAGAAAAAGCCCGAACCGAAGCACTCCGTCACGGAGAAGATGAAGTTTCTGCAAGAGCAGAGCAACCATCAGCCTGAGCAGAAAACCCCACAACAGAAAAAACAAAATATGAAACTGTAAGGCACTTGCCGTTTTCATTGTGAAAATGTCAGGTGTCTTTTTTGTTCCCCGAAAGGAAGATGCAATAAATGTATTTGAAGCGGTCAAACAGAACTTGACCACCCGACAGGCGGCAGAGCTGTACGGCATTCAGGTCAGCCGTCATGGCATGGCAGTCTGCCCGTTTCACAATGACAAGAATCCGAGCATGAAGGTGGACAAGCGTTTCCATTGTTTTGCTTGTCAAGCGGACGGGGATGCAGTTGATTTTGTTTCCTGTCTGTTTGGACTGCCAAGCTGGGAAGCCGCTGTGAAGCTGGCTGACGATTTCGGTATCAGCTACGACAACAGGCAGAAGCACAAGGTCAAGCCCCATATTCGAGAGCCTACCCCTGAACAGAGATACCAGCAGGAAGAAAGCAGATGTTACAAGGTGCTGTCTGATTACTTCCATCATCTCAGGATATGGAAGCAGCAATACGCACCCAAGCAGCCGGAGGATGAATGGCATCCGCTGTTTGTGAAAGCCCTGCAAAGAGAAAGCCATATCGAGTATCTGCTTGATGTCCTTCTGTACGGCACAGCCGAAGAAAAGAAGGCTCTGGTTGCCGAGCAAAGAAAAGAGGTGATGAATCTTGAGCAACGATTTTCAGAACACCCAGACGAGCATGACCGTGGAAGAAGTCAGAGGAAGTCTGGATTCGACCGATAACGGAGCGGTCAAAAACAGCATCCGAAATTGTCTGACGGTATTTCAGAATGACCCGAAGCTGGAAGGAGTGATCCGCTACAATATCCTAACGGAGCGCATTGATATTGTGAAACCCCTCTGGTGGAGCAAGCCGACAACAACCTTGAACGATACGGATTTGAATTACCTGATGCTCTATCTGGAAGATCAGTACACGCTGACCAGCGAAAAGAAAATCCAGAAAGTAATCTCCATTGTCGCTGACTGCAACAAGTATCACCCCATCCGTGACTATCTGAATGGTCTGGAATGGGACGGCACAGAGCGCATCCGCTGCGCCCTGCCCCATTTTCTTGGAGTTGAGGAAAGCGAGTTCACCTATGAATGTCTGAGGCTGTTCATGTTGGGCGCAATCAGCCGGGTATTCAAGCCGGGAAGCAAGTTTGAAACCATGCTCTGTCTGGTCGGAGGACAAGGTGCAGGAAAGTTCACCTTCTTCCGGCTGCTGGCAATCAAAGATGAGTGGTTTTCCGATGACCTGAAACGAATTGACGATGACAATGTTTACCGCAAGATGCAGGGACACTGGATCATTGAAATGTCCGAGATGATTGCCACCGCCAATGCCAAAAACATTGAGGATATTAAGTCCTTTATCAGCAGAGCCAAGGAAACTTATAAAGTGCCGTATGAAACCCATCCAGCAGACCGATTGCGGCAATGCGTGTTCGGCGGCAGCTCCAATACGATGGACTTCCTGCTCCTTGACCGAAGCGGCAACCGAAGGTTCTTGCCCATCATGGTACACCCGGAAAGAGCCGAGGTTCATATTCTGGAAGATGAAGCCGCATCGAGGGCGTATATCGACCTAATGTGGGCGGAAGCAATGACCATCTATCGGAGTGGTTCTTTTCGCCTTACCCTATCAAAGCAAATGAACAAAGAGCTGCGAGAGCTGCAAAAGCAGTTCATGCCGGAGGACACCAAGGCGGGACTGATTCAGGCTTTCCTTGATAATTTCAGCGGCACACAGGTCTGCTCCAAGCTGATCTATGCAGAAGCTTTGAACCATTCCTTTGACGAGCCGAAGCAATGGGAAATCCGAGAGATGAATGGTATGCAAGGGATACCAGCAAGAAGATTAAATCAACCTTTAAGGCAAAGGGGAAATCCGGCAAGCATGTAGCCAGCACAACACCGTATGGGTATTTAAAAGATCCGGAAAATCCTGACCACTGGATTGTTGATGAAGAAGCAGCCAAAATCGTACAGAGGATTTTTCATATGACCATGGATGGGCGTGGACCGTATCAGATCGCAAGGATTCTGAAAGAGGAACAGGTGGAGATTCCGGCAGTACATATGGCGAAAAAAGATGCAGGCTTATGGAAAGGCAGGGGGGATGAAATCAAAGATCCGTATGGATGGGGTTCTTCCACTGTCGCAGGGATTTTGAAAAAAACGGGAGTACCTTGGTCATATGGTAAACTTTAAAACCAGAAAGCATTTCAAGGATAAGAAAAGCCATTATGTAGGGGAAGACCAGTGGACGGTGTTTGAGGACACGCAGGAGCCTATCATAGACCAGTAAACCTTTGATAATGTACAGCGGATCAGAAGTAATGTAAGAAGATACCCAGATGGATGGGGAGAAGCACATCCACGGACCGGACTGATGTATTGTGCGGACTGCGGAGCAAAAATGTATGTCCACCGGGTAAACAATGGAAAGAGAGTTCCACAGTATACCTGTTCTGCCTATTCCAAAGTTCCAGTTTGAACACTCTGCCCGACACAGCACAGGATCAACGCTGATGTGGTCATGGAGCTTATCAAGGAGCTTTTAAAGGCGATTGCGGAATATTCCCAGCTGAACCGGGAAGAATTCATAGAAACGGTGAGAAAGGCACAGACCTCGCAGCAGTCCAGCGAGAACACAAGACTGAAAAGCAGGCTGTCAGAAGCACAGAAGCGTGTGCAGGATCTGGAAAAACTGCTCTGCCGGATTATATGAAGATAAAATTCTTGGCAAGCTGCCGGATGAACGTTATAAGATTCTGGACGGGCAGTATTCCAAAGAGCAGAAAGAACTGTCAGCGGAGATTGTAGGGATGGAAGCAGAGTTATCCGGTTATGAGGAAGGTCGCAGGTCTGCAGAGAAGTTTATTACCATGGTCGATAAATACCAGAACTTTGAGGAGCTGACCACTTATATGTTGAATGAGTTCGTGGAGAAGATTGTTGTGCATGAGCGTGACCGGAAAGGCAGTATTGAAACCACACAGGAAGTGGAAATCTATTTTAATTTCATCGGACGGTATCTGCCACCGCATTTCGGAGAGGTGGAGCTGACACCGGAGGAAATCGAAGAAATGAAAAAGAGGGAAGCCAGAAAAGACAGGCTGCACCAGAACTACCTGAAAAGAAAAGCAAATGGCAAACAGCAGGAATACTATGAACGAACCAAAGAGAAAAGAAAGCAGAGATGGATGCGAAGAAAGAAGAAATCCGGAAGGAAGATATTGTAAAAGGTGTCTTTATCCCGGTTTCCATGCTTCCACCTGCGGAACCGAAGAAAGGAGCGATACCGGCATGAAGAAGTTAGAACGGATTATTCACAATGGCAGTAACGGACTGGCTTATATCCTTGTCGGGGAAGTGTATCTGCCATTGCTCACCGTACCGAATGAGACTCGTGAAATTGGATTTTACGGAAGTCTCCACAGGAATTATCTGAAGGATTATAAGAATGGATTGTATTCCTATCTGAGTTTAAGTGGAAAGCTCTGGACATATCTTGCAGACCTGAATGAGCAGTGTGTGGAACGCAGGGACTATCTGATGGAGCAGATGATGAAGCAGGAAGGCATTACCGAAGAACTGAAAAGCAGAGATCAGATGGAAGGGGTTCGCCGGGCAAACAATGTAAGAAGCCGGGTAGATGAAATCATACTGAATGAAATGGTGTATGTGTAGGAGGAGCTTATGAGATACCGGATTGAATATGCAGACGGAAAATGCTGTAACTTTGCCAACAGCAGAAAAGACCTGCTGAATTGGCTGAAACTTCTGAAAGATGAAAAGATCGTGGACATTCGCAAGATATACAAGAGTGGAGTTACCGATTCTGTTATGGATAATTACCGCAGGTATCTGAAACAGTGAAAGGTGGTGGACAGTCATGGGAATTGTTAAAATCATTATGAAAGTGATTTTACTGCCAGTGAGGATATGTCTGACAATCATACAACTGGTGTTTATGTTTGTTATATGGCTGTCGGCAACCGTATTTTATATTTTGTCGGGGATTATCTGTATCACAGCAATATTAAGTTATGGATTCGGGCAAGAGACAGGTACAGAAGTGCTCAAAATGCTTTTGGCTGGTTTTGTGCTTTATGTCCTGCCTGTTCTCTCCGGCTGGGCGGTCGTGTGGCTGGAAACAATCAAAATCAGTTTAAAAGGAGATTAAGTAGATGGTAGTAATAGAGAAAATGGAAGAGTTCATGAATGACCTGATCGGGGAAAGAATGGAACAGGTTTATTGGGAAAAAGATGGCAAACAGTATGATCCATTCAACGAAAAAATGGAATTAAAATTGCAAAAGGTACTTCGGAAGATGCCAAAGAAACAGGAAAAGATTGTATTTGATTACATAACAGATATGTCAAATAAATGCAGTGACCTGAACGAATTCTATTACCGTATGGGATTGCGAGACGGATTAAAACTGAAAGAAGCAATGCAGGCTATACTTCACCAGCTTGGAAGGAAGATCAGTATCAGGTTTGGAATGCATCCTGTTGAGAATGAATGAAATATAATTGGTATTTGTATAAACAGTTCTTGACATTATCATATATGAGAATATAATGATAATTAAGAACATATAAAGGAGAGTGCTCCATATGGAAATGGTGAAGGTTGTAATGAATCCTGTCAGGCAGAGGATCTTTCAGTATCTTCTGATTCATGAGAAAGGAACGGTAAAAGAGATTAAAAAGGAACTGCAGGATATTCCAAGTGCCAGTCTTTATCGTCACGTGAAGATCCTGGCGGATCATTCTATTATTACAGTTATGGAAGAAAACAGGATCCGGGGAACTGTCGAAAGTGTCTATCAGATTAATAAAAAAGCGTTTGAATCAGGAAATCAGGATGGCACTGCTGTTCAGATGGGCTTGCTGAGTATCTGTGCGAAATTTGCTAAGTACTTTTCAAGTGATCGTGTTGACCCGAAAAAGGATATGTTATTACTGACAAACTGTACATTGACACTGGATGATGATGAATTCATGCGTTATCTTTCGGAAATCAATGAAATCACATTGAAATATATGCAAAAGAATAATCGTGAAAAAAGCAAGATAAGACAGATAACACTTATCTCTGCTCCAGCGAATGAGTAGGAGATAATATAATGGAAAAACAAGGGAGATGGCTGTTGTGTCCGAATTGTCATGGCAAGACACGAATCTGGGTGCGCGAAGATACCATCCTTTCCAATTTCCTTCTTTTTTGTCCGAAATGTAAAAAAGAAGAATTAATTGATTTAAGACAATATCATATAACATGCTTGAAGAAGCCAGACGCTAAGACGCAGAGCTAAAACTGATGCTATCAGATTCACTCTGCGTTTTTTAGTTGTACGAAAAAACAACTGAAATTCAGGTTAATTTGGAGATAAGATTACGATGAAGATTGAACATGTTGCGTTATATGTTAACGATTTAGAAAATGCCCGAAGGTTCTTTATGAAATATTTCGGTGCAAAATCGAATAATGGATATCATAATTTAAAAACCGGTTTTCGCTCGTACTTCCTTTCATTTGATGATGGAGCACGACTGGAAATTATGAATAAATCAGGATTGTCTGATTTTTCCAAAGAATCTGACCGTACTGGATTTGCGCATATTGCATTTAGTGTTGGAAGCAAAGAAAAAGTAGATGCGTTGACAATAGAATTGAAAAAAGCAGGTTATGAAGTAAAAAGCGGTCCCCGAATAACAGGAGATGATTATTATGAAAGCTGTATCGTTGCGATTGAACAGAATCAGATTGAGATCACAATCTGACAACAGCTATGCGCCTGCGGGAAAATAAATGGAGGACAATCGTTATGAAAATTCCATTAGAAGAGCATTTCCCATATGCAGGGCTGGCGCTTTTGGTTTTGGCAATCTTCTACGTTACATATTTTAGAAAGATGCTGGCGCAAAAGCGAAAAGTCATGTATGGAAATCTGTTGACCTTTGTCTTTTCTTTATTTGCGATTTTGATACTCCATTTGCAGATCTTGCAGGAAGAACAGTATCTTGAGAGTACATATGGATTGACTTATACCAAATACAAAAATCAGGTTTTTCGATATCTCGGCCGAAAATCGCTAATCAGGAGGAAATAACTATGTCAAAAAGAGTTCGTCAATATATTAGTATACTGGCTGCTGTTGCCGCCTATTATCTCGTTCACGAAGGAGCACATCTTTTATATGCGCTTTCTACCGGAGTCTTTAAGCAGATTAACTTTATGGGAGTCGGGATGCAGATTGATGTGTATGCGGAACGTATGACTGATACACAGCTTGGATCTTTTTGCCTGGTAGGTGCAATCGCGACCTTTTGCACAGGATATCTGCTGACAGCTCTGGTAAAGAAAATCTGTCAGAGCGAAAGGAAGCTGTTCCGGGCAGTTATGTACTATATCACGATTGCGTTTTTGTTACTCGATCCACTTTATTTAAGTGTCCTGTGTGGCTTTTTCGGTGGTGGGGATATGAATGGAATCGCAATGCTTATTCCAGAATATGCAGTCCGGGGAGTGTTTGGAATGATACTCATCCTGAACGGTTTTGTATTTTGGAAGTATGTGCTTCCGACATATCAAAAATCCTTTTCTGGTTTGAACAGGGATGCAGCAATAAAGAACTGTGAATAAATGGACATGTAATGACAAAGGAACACCGAATGTTAATGAAAGGACATGCTGGCAGATAATTCCAGCGTATAGAATATGCGAAATTCCGAGGAAAAAGATATGGATTGTTTTGCAGATGAAAGAGATTTTAAAATACTGGAAAAGGACCGATACACATTTTTTGTACTGCGTCACATTATTGGTGGAACATGTAAGCTGCTTTTGACTGACCATGAAAGACTGATCATTTGCTTTACCAAACCTCCATTTCCGGTATGGATATGGACACCGGATGATGTATCGAAGGCAGAAATGGAGAGGGCTTATCAGATTGTGTCAGAAAATTTTCTGCTAAATGGGGAATATCACTTTAACCTGAAGCATGAGCTGGCAAAATTTTTCATGGAACGGGCAGCCTTAGCTGGCAAAAGTCTTTCCATCTCCATGAACATGCTTGCATACGATTGCAGGAATCCAATCAGGCCAAAGAACATACCGGATGGTTCCATTCACCGGTGCAGCATGGAAGATCTGGATGAGCTGGTGGATTTTATTGATTTATTCCAACGGGAAACCGGAATTGATAAAAACGACCGTGAAGGTTATCAAAGAGATGCAAAAGCCTTTATCCGTACAGGAAATACGTTCTTTTGGGAAAATGAAGCAGGGGAACATGTAGCAAGCTGCAAATATGCGACGAATGGGACGATGGCATCTGTCAATCTTGTGTTTACACGTCCGGAATTTCGCCGGAAGCATTATGCCGGGAATCTGGTTTATCAGGTTACAAAAATGATAATTGATGCAGGATGTCTTCCCATGCTTTATACAGACGGGGATTATGCAGCATCAAATGCCTGTTATGAAAAGATCGGGTATGTACCCCAAGGCAGGCTGTGTACAATCGGCTGAGAGGGAGAAAAAAGTACTTTGAAGGAGCGCTTTGAATGGAAAAGGAAGAATTAAGGTCAAACTGGAAGAAGGAAGAAGAAACTGCCCATATTCGTGGATGGGATTTTTCACACATCCGCGGAAGATATGAAGAAGAGATGGATTTGCCATGGGACTATGAAAGGATAATCCGGAAATATTTAAAAAATGATATGAATCTTCTGGATTATGATACGGGAGGCGGGGAATTTCTATTATCCTTAAAGCATTCATTTCATAAAACTGCAGCAACAGAAGGTTATCCGCCAAATGTAGAATTATGTAAAGAACAATTACTGCCACTTGGAATTGACTTTAAGACATGTGATAATCCTGCCAGTATTCCATTTGAAACCGAACATTTTGATATGATTATAAATAGACACGGGGATTTTCATGCAAAAGAATTATACCGCCTGTTAAAAAAAGATGGAATATTTATCACCGAACAGGTTGGTGGAGACAATGACAGGGATCTGGTTGAAATGGTATTACCGGATACAAAAAAACCATTTCCCCACTTAAATTTAAAGGAGCAGAAAAGAGTATTTGAAGATGCAGGATTTCATGTTATGGAAGAAGCAGAGGCCTATCGTCCGATTAAGTTTTATGATGTGGGAGCGTTTGTATGGTTTGCGCATATTATTGAGTGGGAATTTCCCGGTTTTTCAGTAGATAGATGTTTGAATCAGTTAATGGAAATGCAAAGGGTAATTGAAAAAGAAAGATATATTGAAGGTACGATTCATCGATATCTGATCGTAGCGAAAAAATAGAAATAAGAATGGGTTGAAAATGATTTTCATAATAGAACAGATCTTACCCCAAATGTATGCGCGGTATATACCGATAAGAAATATCGTTGTCAGGGAGTTGCAGGACAACTGCTTGATAATGTTGTGAAAGATATGAAGTCCAAGGGAATTGCACCTATCTATTTAATTACAGACAATATAAATTTTTATGAAAGATATGGTTGGGAATTTTTGTGTATGGTTCAAGGAAATGATGAACCCAATATGACAAGAATGTATATTCATAGGTAAATCCAGCTTATAGTATCCAAAAAAGAAATTTGAATGGAGTGGAATCAATGATTCGTTTAAGAAAAATTACGGAAGATAATTTTCTTGATGCCTTTAGGCTGAAACTGGCTGTGGAACAGGAAAACTATGTTTCCAATCCGATCCGAAGTCTGGCGCAGGCTTATGTCTACCAGGAACAATGCCAGCCGTTTGGAATCTACAATGGAAATGAAATGGTGGGGTATGTGATGGTAATATACGATTATGATATTCCGGAATATGATATCTGGCATATGATGATTGATAGTTCCAAACAGGGGAAAGGGTATGGAAGTGCAGCTATGAAAGAAGTAATGAATTATATCAGAACAAAACCATTTGGCACCTCAAACAAAGTGACACTTACCTGCAACCGTAATAACCAAAGTGCACTTCATCTTTATCATAGGGCAGGGTTCGTAGAAACAGATGCCAACGATGGAGATGAGATAGAACTTTCCCAGATAATGGAATAAGACTTTTACAATCGGCTTATGTAGAGTACCATAAAAATGAACACATTCTCCTATAATATGCAACTATATCAGTATGATACATTGCAGTATACTCTTCTCATAAAGAATAAAAGAAACGTCAAAACAGAATCCCGAAATGGAAAGGAGAAGAGTATTATGATTCTGGATTTTATCCTTGCAGCACTTCCTTGGATCATATGCGGCATTGCAGTTGCCGTGATCTGTGTTGGAAATGACCAGGCATGTTCCCAAAAGAAACAGGCAATGGAAGAAAAACATATTGGAATCGGGGCTGGGATTGGTTTTGCGGCAGGAGCTGTCATTGCCATACTTGTTCCAGAAAAGGGAGATCATACAGGAATTCTGATCGCTATGGGACCATTAGTGGGGATGGCAATTGTAACTGTCATTGACAATTTTGACAGTTTTTTCGGTAAGAATAAGAAAAAATAGAGGAGCAATTGGAGCGTGTTATGAGTCAGAATGTAATTGAAGTAAAAAAACTGAACAAAAGCTTTGGAACGGTAAAAGCAGTCCGGGATCTGAGCTTTCAAGTAGAAAAAGGCGAGCTGTTTGCATTTTTAGGGGTAAACGGAGCCGGGAAGAGCACTACCATTTCCATTCTCTGCGGTCAGCTGCAAAAAGATAGCGGAACTGTGAAAATCAACGGAATGGAGCATGATTTTCTTGGAAAGGGAATCGGCTGTCTCTTTGGAATCGTGTTCCAGGATAGTGTACTGGATAAGCCCCTTACCGTAAAAGAAAACCTAAAAAGCAGGGCGTCCCTATACGGAATAACCGGAAAGGCATTTGATAAACGTCTGAAAGAGCTGATCGGTCTTTTGAAATTTGAGGATTATCTCAACCGTCCGGTTGGAAAATTATCTGGCGGGCAAAGACGGCGGATCGACATTGCCAGGGCTTTGCTCCATAAACCGGAGATTCTGATCCTGGATGAACCAACCACAGGCCTTGATCCACAAACAAGGAAAACACTCTGGCATGTGATTGAAAAACTGCGGGAAGAAGAACATATGACAGTATTTTTAACCACCCACTATATGGAAGAAGCTGCCGCCGCCAGTTACGTGGTCATTCTGGATAAAGGCAGCATCATTGCGGAAGGAACCCCTCATGAATTAAAAGAGAAGTATGTGGAAGATACCATTTCCCTTTATGGGGTTACCGAAGAAGAAGTAAAATCTCTTGGAAAACCTTATAAGCCAATCCGTGACGGCTACCAGCTGACGGTCTCTTCCACGCTGGAAGCAACCGAACTGATCGTGACCAACCGGGAGCTTTTCCGGGATTATGAGGTGGTAAAAGGCGGCATGGATGACGTATTTCTTGCGGCAACAGGAAAAGTTCTTGGAGGTGACGAGAAATGAAAACTGTTTTTGCTTTAATGAACCGAAACCGGAAGCTGTTCTTCCGGGACAAAGGAATGCTGTTTTCTTCCCTGATCACACCAGTGATCCTGATTGTACTGTATGCCACCTTCCTGGCAAATGTTTACAGGGACTCTTTTACCTCATCCCTGCCGGAATTTATCCAGATTTCCAAAAAACTCATTAATGGAACTGTGGCAGCACAGCTGGGAGCAGCACTTCTGGCTGTTACCTGTGTAACTGTGACCTTCTGTGTGAACCTGACCATGGTCCAGGACCGGGCAAACGGGGCAAGGAAGGATTTTGATGTATCACCTGTTTCAAAACCTGCCCTTTATATAAGTTACCTGCTGTCAACAGTCTGCAATTCCCTGATGGTAAATGCAGTGGCACTTGGAATGTGCCTTCTTTACATTGCAAAAATGGGCTGGTATCTGTCTGGAACAGATATCTTAAAACTGATTCTGGATGTAGTTTTGCTTGTTTTATTTGGTGCAGTCCTTTCCGGGATCATCTGTTATCCGTTAAAAACGCAGGGACAGTTATCCGCGGTGGGAACGATCGTCAGTGCCGGTTATGGATTTATTTGTGGAGCTTATATGCCCATATCCAACTTTGGAAAGGAATTACAGAATTTTCTTTCTTACCTTCCCGGAACTTATGGTACAGCCCTTCTGAAGAATCATATGCTAAGAGGTGTATTTGAAGAAATGAAAAGCAGTGGTTTTCCTGATGAAGTCGTAACAGGGATTGCGGATTCCCTGGACTGTAATCCGGTATTTGGGGGAAATGTTATAGGGATTACAGAGATGGTCTGTATTATGATCGGAAGTATCTGTCTGTTGGGAATTATTTATTTCGTTCTGACAGGGCTAAAAAGAAGGAAATAAAATTTTAAGCCTGCTTATTACAGAAACCGTTATTAAAACCGGAATTGTAATAAGGGAAAGTTTTTGGGAAGGACTGACAAATATTATGCTGAGAATTGAACATTTAACAAAAGTTTATGGAGAAAAGAAAGCTGTGGATGAACTGAATCTGCATATCGCTCCCGGTGAAATCTACGGTTTTATCGGCCATAACGGAGCCGGTAAAACTACAACCCTGAAATCTATTGCCGGCATTCAGCAGTTTGATGCAGGGGAAATCTTTATTGATGGGAAATCCATCCGGACGCAGCCGCTTGAGTGTAAGCGCAGCTTTGCCTACATACCGGATAACCCCGACCTGTACGATTACATGACCGGTATCCAATACCTGAACTTTATCGCAGATATTTTCGGTGTCAGTGCCGCCGACCGGAAGGCACGCATCCGCAAATATGCCGATCTCTTTGAACTGACGGACGATCTGGCGCAGCCTATCGCCGCCTATTCCCACGGCATGAAGCAGAAGCTGGCGATTATTTCCGCATGGCTGCATCAGCCAAAGCTGATTCTGATGGATGAGCCTTTTGTGGGCCTTGCCCCCAAGGCTTCCCATTTACTCAAAGGGATGATGCGGGAAGTTTGTAACAAGGGCGGCGCAATTTTCTTCTCTACCCATGTCCTGGAGGTGGCTGAAAAGCTCTGTAATAAAGTGGCCATTATCAAAAGTGGAAAGCTGATCCGCTCTGGCACTATGGAGGCGGTTAAGGGAGATGACTCTCTGGAAGATGTATTCTTAGAACTGGAGGGAGAATCATGCTGAAACTTCTGCTTATAAAGCAACTATTTGAGATTTTTAGTCCCTACTTCTACGATGCCAAGAAGAATAAAGCGCGTTCTAAGGTTTCTACCGCGATGTATTTTGCTTTGTATGCGCTGTTGATTGTCGGTCTGCTGGGTGGAATGTTCACCTTTCTTTCCGTCAAGCTGTGCCAGCCTTTAGAATCTGCTGGGCTTGGCTGGCTCTATTTTGCACTGATGGGACTTATTGCCGTGCTGCTGGGTGCTTTTGGCAGCGTGTTCAATACTTATGCGAGCCTGTATTTGCCCAAGGACAATGATTTGCTGCTGTCCATGCCGATTCCGGTATCAAGTCTGGTGGCTGCACGTTTGTTCAGCGTCTACCTGATGGGACTGATGTATTCTGCCGTTGTGATTCTTCCGGCTGTCATCGTCTACTGGGTGATAGCAAGTATTACTCCATTTTTGTTTTTGGGCGGTCTGGTACTGACTTTTTTGATTTCTGTCTTTGTACTGACGCTTTCCTGCGTCCTTGGCTGGGTCGTGGCAAAAATTAGCCAGAAGCTCAAACATAAGAGCGTGATTGCCGTACTGGCCTCGCTAACCTTTATTGCTCTGTACTACTTTGTGTATTTCAAAGCGCAGAGCATTCTTCAGGAGCTACTGGCCAATGCAGCGGTGTACGGTGCGCAGATTAAAAGCAGTGCCTATCCGCTATATCTGTTCGGCAGCGCCGGTGTGGGAGACCAAAAAGCAATGCTGAGCGTCGTTGCCGTTATGGCCGTTCTGTTCGGCCTGACGTGGATGTTGCTTTCTAGAAGCTTTTTAAATATCACAACCTCCACGGTGAAAACAAAACGCAGGAAATACCGGGAAACTGCCAGCCGACAGCGGAGCATTGATGCGGCACTGCTGGGCAGGGAACTGGCACATTTCACTGCCAGCCCCAGCTATATGCTCAACTGCGGCCTTGGCACCTTTTTGATGCCGGTTTGCGCAGTTGCAGTGCTGTGGAAGGGAAGAAGCCTTTTGGCTATGCTGGACGCCATGTTTGTGGACACTCCTGGCAGCGTGCCCGTTCTTCTATGTGTGATACTCAGTGGCCTTGTGTCTATGAATTTTATGGCAGCACCCTCTATCTCTCTGGAAGGAAAAAGCTTGTGGCTCATGCAATCGCTTCCGGTGGATACGTGGAAGATTTTGCGGGCAAAAATCCGGATGCAGATGCTTTTGACAGCCCTGCCATTACTGCTGTGTATTGTGTGCGCAGCGCTTATCTATCCTCTGCCTCCAATTTGGCTTCTGGTCATAGCTCTTTTTGCGGTATCTTACACGCTGCTGACTGCACTGTCCGGCTTAATGTTTGGTGTAAAAATGCCGACGCTGACATGGACAAATGAACTCATGCCCATCAAGCAGAGCGCACCAGTTATGCTTATTTTATTCGGCGGTATAGGCTACACGGTTTTGTTGTTTGCCGGTTTTCTGCTCCTGCCGGGATGGATGCTGGGATTTCCTGTTTATATGTGCTGCTTTGTGGGAATAAATCTTATCCTGGACGTTATGATTTACCGTTGGATGAAAAACACCGGATGTGCGCGGTTCGCCGCATTATAATGGAAATACAAAATAAGGGAGCATTTTTATGATTCGTATGGAAATTGCACTGTTTCTGGTGCTTGCCATGGTGGCATTTATCTATTTTACATCTGAAACAAAGCTTACAAAGCTTCACAGGACTTTTTCCATCCTGTTGGTTACGGTTCTGGTCTATATGGCATTTGACGGGATCACGATTTATACCGTAAATCATCTGGATACGGTGCCGCTTCTGTTAAACAATATTTTTCACCGTATTTTCATGGGAAGTATGGCTTTTGTGGTTTTTCTGTTTTACCGGTATATTGCGATCCTGGTAGAAGAGGAGACTGGAAAGCCCAGAAAACTGGATAAAGCGGCTCTGGTTGTGCTGGTGATGTCAGAGATTGGAGAACTGTTTCTTCCCATCTATTATACCCAGACAGAACAGGGAAATTATTCGGATGGTATTTATACTTATGTTTTGTATGCAAGCGTTGTATTTTACCTGGCACTGTGTACCGGTCTGCTGTTTGGAAACTGGAAAAAAATCGACCGGAAAAAGAAATCAGCAATCGGTGCAGCACTTATTGTGGAGCTGACCATCTGTGCATTGCAGGGGATGCATCATACCTGGCTGATCAGCGGAATGGGGATCACCCTGATGACAATGTCTTTTTATCTCACATTGGAAAATCCGGACATTATCCGGGCGGAGCTGACCGAACAGAAGATGTCTATGCTATATCTGAAAAGCCAGGTAAATCCACATTTTCTTTATAATACCCTGGATACCATCCGAATACAGGCACAGCTGAACCAGGATACTAAAGTGGCAGAGCTTCTTACGCACCTGTCAGATTTTTTTCGTATGAGTATTAAGGTGAACCGGCAGATGGTGGAACTGGATGATGAACTGGATCTTTTGGAAGCCTATATGGATCTGATGTGCTGCCGCTATCCCTCCATTCATTGTGAATATGATATTGATCCGGATCTTGGAGGAATGCAGGTTCCGAACTTTATTCTCCAGCCGCTGGTTGAGAACAGTCTTCTCCACGGGCTGAAGAACAAAGGCTACAAAGGAGAAGTTGTCATTTTGGCAAAGAAAGAAGGAGAAGAGGTACAGATCACAATTCAGGACACGGGAAGAGGTTTTGTCCCGGGAAAAATGGAGCAGGTAAATGAAATGCTTGCCAATTATGCGAAACAGAAAACCAGCCTGGAGGGAAACAGTATCGGGATTTTGAATGTGCAAAAAAGGATTAAGCTGCTCTGCGGCAGAAAATATGGGCTGTGGTATTCCAAAAATGAAGGAGTGATATGCTCCCTTCTAGGTAGACAAGTGAAATAATAAAAACT
>UMDQ01009028.1_pt1 | contig 15806 bp, 8 predicted proteins | sample 1964531 | NCBI WGS metagenome assembly UMDQ01 (sample SAMEA4835998, study PRJEB28245) | human gut metagenome | biome: gut microbiome; material: fecal sample | place: Denmark | collected 2008
GGTGTCAAAAGACCTTTTGACACCCATTTCATTGCTATTAAAAATGCGCAGTGCCTCCAAACAACACTGCGCATTTCTATATTAAGAAATTACCTACTCCTCGTCCCCATTCTCTTCATATGACATTTCCCATATCTCCGAAAAAACAGCCAGCGGACAATCCGTCAAAAGACACATCAGCAGGAAACATTCGTATGGGTTCACAATATAAATCTCGCTCATTCCACACTTCTTCAGAATTCTCTGCGCTTCCTCTATGAAATGATGGTATCTGTCATAGGGATCATCATCCTCCATCTCCTGAGACACAATAAAGAACTCCAGCGTAAGAAGATCAAACCGCTCTACCGGGAACTTGTGATTCAGAATATTGGTAATTCTCTGTCTGCTGAACCTCTTCTGGCTGAAATGTTTCGCCAGGATAGAGGCTGACATTTTTTTCAGATTTCCCATTTTATTGATAGGAATACCATTGCAGATTACCTTCTCCAGATCAGAAGGAGTAATATTCTCCGGTTTCCAGACCTTAGCCCGGCCTTTCTCCTCCTCATCCTTCTGATACATGGCCGCAATGATCTGCTTCGCATGTTCCAGAAGGCGCAGGAACTCCTGAAATGCCTGGCTCTTCTCATTCATTGGATCATCCCAGCCAGCTTTCAGGCATGCCAGATATTTCAGCAATTTTTCCTCTGTATCTATGGTAAAATCGCCGCTGATTACTTCCGCCACTTTGCCTTTATCTGCTGCAGGTTCCGTGGATTTGTAATTCTCTTTATATTCCTCTGCCTTGCTGTAAGGAAGCTGCTTACTATAACAATACCAGTAGATCACTTCCTCTGGATTATGGAAATCAAAATCCTGCTCCTTCAGCACCCTTGTCAGAAAGTCTGAAACATCCTCCGCGCTCATGCGAAGCCCGAAGCCCAGCAGAAATACAGTCTCGCGTTTTACTGAGGCCTGTGTAAGCCAGTTGTTCACCAACGCAGGAAGCTTAGTTGAAGTAGGATTCATAGACTTGGGTGTATAGGTTTCCCGGAAAGAATCAACTGCAATATCTCTGTATACCTCCTGAGGCACTTCCCCAAACGGTTCCTCAATCCCGGCTCTTTCATAGATATATCTCTTCAAATGATCTCCGAACGAAACCAGCTCCATCTCTTTATATAAATAATGAAAAATAACGTCCGCATCTTCATCCTCAAATCCGTCCAGACTGACTACCTGACGAAATCTCTGGGCGGCCCTTCTGGTAAATTCAAAATCCTTTACGGAATCAAATGCCACTGTCTGTTCAAAATCAAGATCCTGCATACGATTTTTCATCATAAATCACCTTCATTTTCCTATAATCAACTACTTAAATTGTGAAAAATTTTGCCCTCTGATTTATCCCTTCTTCTGCAAAAGCCAGGTTTTGAACGGCCGATTCTCTGCTCTTACCTCGCAGAGAATGATCGTAGTATTATCTCTGGCCCCTTTATCCAGTACCCTTGTTAAAAGAGCATGGGCAATATCACGAATTGAGTCCTCCAGCTTCATAATTTCTTCAATCTCGCGATCAGATAACATATCTGTTACCCCGTCTGAGCAAAGCAGATAACGGTCCCTATCCTGATAAGGAACTGCCGCAATGGCAGGTTCCAGCTTCATCTCGGTCTCCTCCACTCCCAGAAACTGAGTCAGTGGTGCTTTCCCAAATCTGCAGCTTTTCAACACATGATCTCTGGAAATCTGTGAAAAATTCCCCTTGGAAAACCGATAAATCCTGCTGTCTCCCAGATTACAGATATACGCTTCTTTTTTTCCAAAAGCAATCATCGCCATAGTAGTTCCCATGGCACTGATCCGTTGTTCCCGACCATAATCACATACAGCCTGATTCATATTCTTACAGGCTTCCGTAAGAAAAAGTTCTGGTGCTTTACGAAGCATCCCCTTATTTTCCCTATAAAAATGCTCCAGGCTGTCAGAAGCAAGCCAGGCAGCCATTTCCCCCTGGCTCTCCCCTCCCATGCCGTCAAAAACAGCCATTACCGGAAGGCTCTCCCGAAGCCTGATACCTGTACGGATTTCTTCTGTTCCATGATTACTCACTGGAAGGTGCTCTCCGCAGCACCAGAAATTGTCCTCGTTATTTGGTCGCACTTTCCCTGCATGGCAGGTATATGCATAATCAATATGATATGTCATTCTATTCCTCTTCGTCTGTCTGTCGATATTCCAAAGAATCACAGCCACTTCTTATATGACCGGTATCATCATTCATCTAACTGCTCCAGCGCATTTTTCCAGTATTTCTCGCCACGCTTGGTGTACTCAGTACTGTCATTCTCCTTATTGTGGACAGTTCCGTCTGTATCGATCCAGCGGATCAGTTTGCCACGCTTGTCATAATAATATAATTCCTTCTTATTACCAGTCCATACATATGCAAAAAACAGACGTTCATCCCAGTAATAATACTCCTCATAAACTCCATCTTCGGATGTCTCCGGATAAATCAGCGCTTTCACCAGTTTCCCATTGCTGTCATAGTAGCGAAGCCGATCGCCTTCCTTGCCAACTTCCTTGCAGTCCGGAAGTTCGCTTACAATTGTATTCGCCTGCTCCTTAATTGTCTGAATTGAAGTAGAAAATTCATCAATTTGAGCAGTACTGTTATCATTAGCTTCCAGAACTTCCATAACGTTCTCCGTATTTTGAGCCTTGCGATTCTCATCATGGATTAATTTCATATAAACACCAATAATAATGCATGCCGCAAGCGCCACTACAATAAGGGAAACTGTCCATGGTGAAATCTGTCTTTCCTGGTCCCACCCGCTTCTCTGCTGCTTCTTTCGCTTAGTGGAAGAGGCATTTACTGACTGTTTCTCATAATTTTTCACTGCATTTTTCGCAGGCTTTCTGAGCTGTGCCTCTTCTTCCCGGACAGCTTTCTCAATCTGAGGGTCTTCTGCCACATGGGTCCGCTCCATACGGTCTTCCGGCTTCTGAGGGGCATATCTTCTCTGGTCCCGCTCAAGTTCTGCTGAATTTGTCAGCTCCCACTGGGACTTCTCCCACTCTTTCTCTGCATTCACCGGTGCCAGACGAAGCTTCTCCAAATCCCGCAGCATATCTTCTGGTTTCCTGTAACGTTTCCCCGGCTCATATGCACATGCTTTTAGTATAATGTGGGAAAAAGCAGCACTGGCATTAACTGGTACCGGCATTTTCTCCCCTGCCATTCTCCGTGCAAGGGCAGTCTCTTTATCTCTGTATGTAATCAACTGCTTATCCAGTGAAAGAAAAGGCAACCTGTTCTGATTCATCAATTTATATAATACAATTCCAAGGGAATAGATATCAATACTGCTGTCGTACTTCTCACCCTTGTAAATCTCCGGTGCCATGTAGGAATAGGTACCTTTCTTGGACATATTGCTCATGGTATGTGCCTGTTCCCTGGCAATTCCAAAATCGCCCAGCTTAAAATCACCGAATCTGGACACAAAAATATTCTCCGGTTTCACATCACGGTGAATAATATTCAATTTCCTGCAATAAATCAATGCCATAGCCAGGTCACAGCCAAGTTTGATCACTTCCTTCTCAGTAAGCTCCTTGCCTGTGCAGTAATCCATAAAGCTGGTAAGATATTCCATTCTTATGGAAATGTCCCAGCCGATCTCATCCAAATATTCCACCACTTTGAAATCTTCAAATGAAACCACATGGGAATTTCCGCAAAAATGCTCCATAGTATATATTTCCTGAATACAGTCTTCTACCAGATTTCGAAAATATTCCCTGGTAGACTGCTCATTATTCATCTCTGAGCGTACGCTATCAAGTTCTCCCTTACTTGCCGGTATGGATATGATCTTGATTGCGGAGTAAAAAGAACGGCCTCGTTCTGTCCGCTTTGCTTTATACACTTTCCCAAAGGATCCTTCGCCTATTTTCTCTATAAGTTCCCATTCTGGCCAGACGGAAACCGGAACATCTTTATCCATGTATGTTCTCCCTCCTCGAACGGGTAATGACTTTTTAAATGGACTGGCAAGTCTTCCCCGTAACGATGCACAGAAATCATGGTTTACGTGATTTCGCACCGCTATTCTCGGGTTTTCTGTGAACTACTTTTCCCCCAGAACACCTCGCGGAATACTGCCTTCTGAATAGTTACATAAAACATTATACAGGAATCTTACCACAAATGATAGACCAGGTTGTATTTTCCTCTATCCATATTTTTCCTTACCCTCGCCTACGGCAGATTGTCTCGAGCAGCATTTCCCTTGCTGCTGCAGTGTGTTCCTGCCGGGCTGCACTTTTTTGTGTAACAGTAAGTTCCATAGAATTCTCTGTTACGCAAAAATCCCCCAAAGCAACATTTCTGTCACCCTGGGGGATTTCATATTTTATCGTTTATTCTTCACTGTCTTCAGAAGAATCCTCATCCTCAAATGTATCCTCATCCTCATCCACTGCAAGATCTGCCTCATCAGCAGTTTCCAGCTCTTCTGAGTCTTCCGCTACATCCAGCACATCCTGATCCTCGTCGTCCATTTCATCGAATTCGATTTCTTCTGGCTCTTCCGGCATTCCTGTATCAAGCTCTACATCGCTGTAGCACTTCATACCTGTACCAGCTGGAATCAATTTACCGATGATTACATTCTCTTTCAGACCGATCAGATGGTCAACCTTACCCTTGATAGCAGCTTCGGTCAGAACCTTGGTAGTCTCCTGGAAGGAAGCAGCTGACAAGAAGGAATCAGTTGCCAAAGATGCCTTGGTAATACCAAGCATTCCCTGTTTTCCAATTGCAGGACGTAATCCCTCAGCTTCCAGTTTCTCATTTACTTCCTCATACTCAAGGAAGTCAACAAGTGTACCTGGCAGGAACTCAGAATCTCCGTTATCCTCGATACGGATTTTCTTCAGCATCTGATGAACGATAACCTCGATATGTTTATCGTTGATCTCAACACCCTGAAGACGGTATACACGCTGAACCTCACGGATCATGTAATCCTGAACTGCACGAACACCCTTGATTCGAAGAATATCATGCGGGTTTACACTACCTTCTGTAAGCTCATCACCAGCCTCCATAACCTGTCCGTCCATGATCTTGATACGGGAACCGTATGGGATCAGGTAAGTCTTGGAATCACCAGTCTCCGGATCTGTTACGATGATCTCTCTCTTCTTCTTGGTGTCATTGATTGTAGCAACACCCTTGATTTCAGTGATAACAGCAAGTCCTTTCGGCTTTCTTGCCTCAAAAAGCTCCTCGACACGAGGAAGACCCTGTGTGATATCTCCACCGGCAACACCACCTGTATGGAAAGTACGCATAGTCAGCTGTGTACCTGGCTCACCGATAGACTGTGCAGCGATGATACCGATGGACTCACCAACCTGTACCGGCTCACCGGTAGCCATGTTTGCGCCATAGCACTTCGCACACACACCAACCTTACACTTACAGCTCAGGATGGTACGGATCTTAACCTGCTCAACAGCACCTCCGGTAATGTTGTCTACACCCTCTTTCATGATACGTGCAGCACGCTTCGGAGTAATCATGTGATTTGCTTTTACAAGGACTTCGCCCTCTTTATTCTTAATGGTCTCGCAGGAGAAACGACCTGTAATACGATCCTGAAGGCTCTCGATCTCCTCCTTGCCATCCATGAAACCTTTTACATACATACCGGAAATCTCTGCTCTGTTCTCACAGCAGTCCATCTCACGTACGATCAGATCCTGAGATACGTCAACAAGACGTCTTGTCAGGTAACCGGAATCGGCTGTACGAAGAGCGGTATCAGAAAGTCCTTTACGCGCTCCATGAGCGGACATGAAGTATTCCAGTACGTCCAGACCTTCACGGAAGTTTGACTTGATAGGAAGCTCGATTGTATGTCCGGTTGTATCGGCCATCAATCCACGCATACCTGCAAGCTGTTTGATCTGTTTATCAGATCCACGGGCACCAGAGTCAGCCATCATGAAGATGTTGTTGTACTTATCAAGTCCGGAAAGAAGTGCATGAGTAAGCTCATCGTCAGTCTTCTTCCAGGTATCCACAACCTCTTTATAACGCTCTTCCTCAGTAATAAGACCACGTTTATAGTTCTTTGTGATCTTATCTACAGTATCCTGTGCAGCCTTGATCATCTCAGGCTTCTGCGGCGGCACGGTCATATCAGAAATAGATACAGTCATGGCAGCTCTTGTAGAATACTTGTAACCCATAGCTTTGATAGAGTCCAGAACCTCAGCAGTCTTGGTTGCTCCGTGAGTATTAATAACTTTTTCAAGGATCTGTTTCAGCTGTTTCTTACCAACCAGGAAGTCAACCTCAAGAAGAAGCTCATTTCCTGAAATGCTTCTGTCAACAAATCCAAGATCCTGTGGCAGGATCTCATTGAACAGGAAACGTCCCAGTGTAGACTGCACGTTGCCTGTGAAAGTGCTTCCATCCGGCATTACCTTGCTACAGCGGACAAGAATCTTGGACTGCAGAGTAATTACCTGATTCTCATATGCCAGAATTGCCTCATTTACGCTCTTGAAGAACTTTCCTTCTCCCTTATTTCCAGGTCTTTCCTGTGTCAGATAGTAAATACCAAGGACCATATCCTGTGAAGGAACGGCTACCGGTCCACCATCAGAAGGTTTCAGAAGGTTGTTCGGAGACAGAAGCAGGAAACGGCACTCTGCCTGTGCTTCCTGGGACAGTGGAAGATGGACAGCCATCTGGTCACCATCGAAGTCAGCGTTGAAAGCGGTACAAACAAGCGGATGAAGCTTAATAGCCTTACCTTCTACAAGGATCGGCTCAAACGCCTGGATACCCAGACGATGCAGTGTAGGTGCACGGTTCAGCATAACCGGATGTTCTTTGATAACATCTTCCAGAACATCCCATACAGCTGGCTCAAGCTTCTCTACCATCTTCTTGGCATTCTTAATATTGTGAGAGGTACCGTTTGCTACCAGTTCTTTCATAACGAAAGGCTTAAACAGCTCGATTGCCATCTCTTTTGGCAGACCGCACTGATAAATCTTCAGCTCTGGTCCAACAACGATAACGGAACGTCCGGAGTAGTCAACACGCTTACCAAGAAGGTTCTGACGGAAACGTCCGGATTTACCTTTCAGCATGTCAGAAAGGGATTTCAGGGCTCTGTTTCCAGGACCTGTAACCGGACGGCCACGACGACCATTGTCGATCAGGGCATCAACTGCTTCCTGAAGCATACGTTTCTCATTGCGGACAATGATATCCGGAGCACCAAGCTCCAGCAGTCTTTTCAGACGATTATTACGATTAATGATTCTTCTGTACAGATCATTCAGGTCAGATGTCGCAAAACGTCCACCATCCAGCTGTACCATAGGACGAAGATCTGGCGGGATTACAGGAACAACATCAAGAATCATCCACTCAGGACGGTTTCCTGACTCACGGAAAGATTCAACAACCTCAAGACGTTTGATGATCCTTGCACGCTTCTGGCCTGTTGCCTTAACCAGCTCTGCCTTTAATTCAGCGGAATCCTTCTCAAGGTCGATAGCCATAAGGAGCTCTTTGATAGCCTCAGCACCCATGCCTACGCGGAAGTTATTTCCGTAAGACTCACGGGCATCCTGATATTCTCTCTCAGTAAGGATCTGCTTGTACTGGAGTCCGGAATCTGCCGGATCCAGTACAATATAATTTGCAAAGTAAAGAACTTTCTCCAGTGTTCTTGGAGTCAGATCCAGGATAAGTCCCATACGGGACGGAATACCCTTGAAATACCAGATATGGGAAACAGGAGCAGCAAGCTCAATGTGACCCATACGCTCTCTACGAACGGAAGCCTTGGTAACCTCAACGCCGCATCGGTCGCAGACAACACCTTTATAACGGATTTTCTTATATTTACCGCAGTGGCACTCCCAGTCCTTGCTTGGTCCGAAAATTCTTTCACAGAAAAGTCCGTCTTTCTCCGGTTTCAAGGTACGGTAGTTGATGGTTTCCGGTTTTGTAACCTCACCTCTTGACCACTCTCTGATCTTTTCCGGGGACGCCAGTCCGATTTTAATGGCATCAAAAGTCATTGGCTGATATGTTTCATTGGTATTGGTTGATTCTGCCATGTATTCTTTTCCCCTTTCTACTCTTCGATATCATCGTAGGAATCGTCGATTTCGGATTCATAATCCTCTTCTTCGTCCTCGTCCACATCAACAAGTTCCTCTCCGTCAAACTCCTGCTTGGTATAGCCATGTTTGCTGAAGGATTCCTCTCCTCTGTGGCCGCGGGAATCTCCCTCGATAACTGCACGAAGATCGGTTTCGCCGTAATCTACATTCTCCATGATCTGAACTTCTGTCTGATCATCTTTGAGCACACGTACATCCAATGCCAGGGACTGGAGCTCTTTAAGAAGAACCTTAAAGGATTCCGGAATACCAGGCTCAGGGATGTTATCACCCTTGATGATTGCTTCATAAGTCTTCACACGACCGACTACATCATCGGATTTAACTGTCAGGATTTCCTGGAGTGTATAGGATGCACCGTATGCCTCCAGAGCCCAAACCTCCATCTCTCCGAAACGCTGTCCACCGAACTGGGCTTTACCCCCCAGTGGCTGCTGTGTAACCAGAGAGTAAGGACCTGTGGAACGGGCATGGATCTTATCATCAACCAGATGATGCAGTTTCAGGTAATGCATGTGTCCGATTGTGGTCGGACCGTCGAAGAACTCTCCGGTACGTCCGTCACGAAGCTGTACTTTACCATCTCTGGAAATCGGAACACCTTTCCACAATGCTCTGTGGGCTTTGTTCTCATCCAGATACTGCATTACATCAGGTGCCAGAATGTCTTTGTATTTCTCACGGAACTCTTCAAAATCTTCTGTATTTACATAGTCATTTGCAAGTTCCAGTGTATCCTGGATATCATTCTCGTTTGCACCATCGAATACCGGTGTGGAAATATTAAAGCCAAGTGCTTTGGCAGCAAGACTTAAATGAATTTCCAGGACCTGTCCAATGTTCATACGGGAAGGTACACCCAGCGGGTTCAGCACGATATCCAGTGGACGTCCGTTCGGAAGGAATGGCATATCCTCAACCGGAAGTACACGGGAAACGACACCCTTGTTACCATGACGACCAGCCATCTTATCACCAACGGAGATTTTTCTCTTCTGTGCGATATAGATACGTACAGACTGATTAACTCCTGGAGACAGCTCATCACCATTTTCTCTTGTGAATACCTTGGCGTCTACAACGATACCATACTCACCGTGTGGTACCTTAAGGGAAGTATCACGAACCTCGCGTGCTTTCTCACCAAAGATTGCACGAAGAAGTCTCTCCTCTGCTGTAAGCTCAGTCTCTCCCTTAGGAGTAACCTTACCAACAAGGATATCACCAGCACGAACCTCTGCACCGATACGAATGATTCCGCGCTCATCAAGATCCTTGAGTGCATCATCACCTACGCCTGGAACATCACGGGTGATCTCTTCCGGTCCAAGCTTTGTATCACGGGATTCTGCTTCATATTCTTCAATGTGAACAGATGTATAAACATCGTTCTGTACAAGTTTTTCACTTAACAGTACGGCATCCTCGTAGTTATAACCTTCCCAGGTCATAAATCCGATCAGAGGGTTCTTGCCAAGAGCAAGCTCTCCCTGAGAAGTAGACGGACCATCGGCAATAACATCGCCTGCTTCAACGTGCTCGCCCTGATTAACGATCGGACGCTGGTTGTAGCAGTTGCTCTGGTTACTGCGCATGAATTTGGTAAGATGATAATCATCTTTTGTTCCATCATCATTCTTGATGCTGATATCGGTAGATGTGGAGCGAAGTACAGTACCAGACTTTCTTGCAACCACACAAACACCGGAGTCAACAGCTGTCTTTGCTTCCATTCCTGTACCAACAACTGGTGCTTCTGTGGTAAGAAGCGGAACAGCCTGACGCTGCATGTTTGATCCCATCAGCGCACGGTTCGCATCGTCGTTCTGAAGGAATGGAATCAGGGCTGTAGCTACAGAGAATACCATCTTAGGAGATACGTCCATGTAATCAAACATCTGACGCTCATACTCCTGAGTCTCTTCACGATAACGACCGGAAACGTTCTTACGAACGAAATGTCCTTCTGCGTCAAGTGCCTCATTCGCCTGTGCTACATGGTAGTTATCCTCTTCATCTGCGGTCATGTAAACAACTTCGTCAGTTACACGCGGATTCATAGGATCAGTTTTATCAATCTTACGGTAAGGTGCCTCAACAAATCCGTACTGATTCAGCTTTGCATAAGATGCAAGGGAGTTGATCAGACCGATGTTCGGACCCTCAGGAGTCTCGATCGGGCACATTCTTCCGTAATGGGAATAGTGAACGTCTCGAACCTCGAATCCGGCTCTGTCTCGTGACAAACCGCCAGGTCCAAGTGCGGAAAGACGTCTCTTATGGGTCAGCTCACCAAGAGGGTTGTTCTGATCCATGAACTGTGACAGCTGGGAGGATCCAAAGAACTCTTTTACAGCAGCTGTTACAGGTTTGATATTGATCAGGGACTGCGGGGAAATGCTCTCCACATCCTGTGTTGTCATTCTCTCACGAACCACACGCTCAAGTCTGGAAAGACCGATACGGTACTGATTCTGAAGCAGTTCACCAACCGCACGGATACGACGGTTTCCTAAGTGGTCGATGTCGTCGTCATTTCCAATGCCATATTCCAGATGCATATTGTAATTAATAGAAGCAAAAATATCTTCTCTTGTAATATGCTTCGGGATCAGGTCATGGATATCTCTGCGGATAGCGGCAATTCTGTCCTCAAGTGTGTCATTTTCTTCCAGAATTTTTTCGAGTACAGGGTAATATACTAACTCTGTAACCCCAAGCTCTTCCAGGTTCTCAATTTCTGGCAGATAATGATGCATGTCTACCATTAAGTTAGAAAGAACTTTAATTCTGCGGTCTTCTTCACCCTGGATCCATACAAATGGAACTGCAGCGTTCTGAATGGCATCAGCCAGTTCTCTGGTTACGATAGTACCAGCCTCTGCAAGAATTTCTCCTGTAGAGCCCTCAACCACATCGTCAGCCAGCTTATGACCAACAATTCGTTTATTGAAATGAAGTTTCTTATTAAATTTATAACGTCCGACCTTGGCAAGATCATATCTTCTCGGATCAAAGAACATCGCATTGATCAGGCTCTCTGCGCTCTCAACTGCAAGCGGCTCGCCTGGACGGATTTTCTTATACAGTTCAAGAAGACCTTCTTCATAATTCGTAGAAGTATCCTTTGTGAAACTTGCAAGGATCTTCGGCTCTTCGCCAAACAGATCAATGATCTCTGCATTGGAACCAACACCAAGTGCACGGATCAGTACAGTGATCGGAACCTTACGGGTTCTGTCCACACGCACATAGAATACATCGTTGGAGTCAGTCTCATATTCCAGCCATGCTCCTCTGTTAGGAATTACTGTACAGGAAAACAGTCTCTTACCGATTTTATCGTGTGCAATGGCATAATAGATTCCAGGGGAACGTACTAACTGGCTGACAATAACACGCTCAGCACCGTTAATGACGAAAGTTCCTGTCGCGGTCATAATCGGCAGGTCTCCCATGAAAATCTCGTGTTCGTTGATCTCATCTGTTTCCTTGTTAATCAGTCTCACTCGAACCTTCAAAGGTGCGGCATAAGTTACGTCACGTTCTTTACACTGCTCGATGGTGTATTTAGCCTCTTTTTCATCAAATGTGAAGCCGATGAATTCAAGACTGAGCTTTCCGCCGTAGTCTGCGATTGGAGAAATATCGTCGAATACTTCATTCAATCCTTCGTCGAGAAACCACTGGTAAGAATCCTTCTGGACCTCGATCAAGTTCGGCATTTCCAGGACTTCTTTTTGTCTCTGGTAGCTCATTCGCATGCTTTTTCCAGTTTTTACAGAACGAATTCTGTTTTTTTCCATTGACGTTTCACCCCTGTTTTATTTTATTTATTACAACATCAGCCCGCTCTGCTGCATAAGCATAGTAGGCATATCTTGCCATAATATAGCATTCTTCACTATAGCACAACAAAAAAAGCCTGTCAAGCACTTTTCTGTTGTTTTTTCATTTGTTTTTTTATTTGTAATTGCTGAATAGTTATAATTTATTTTACTTTTCTCTTACTATAAGAAAGGTTTCCATATTTATCCGATAATACAAAGAGAAGCTTCGTTCCTTTTTTCTGTTTTTTGATAGAAATATTATATTTCTTTCGGGAATTGATGCTTCCTCTGCCGATTTTTTTATTCTTGTTTCTGCTCACTGCATAAATTGTAAGCTTCTTTCCACCCGCCGCTTTGCCTGTGATCTTCACTGACTTTCTGGTGATCTTAGACGCAGTGGGCATTTTCACGGAAATGATTCCAGTGCTGTTTTCCGCATAAATTGCATAAGTACTGCCATTATTCTCCAGACGGTTCTTTTTGTTTCCGGAAATCTTTGACCTGCTTACATATAAACCGCATTTTCTGCTGCCAGTAACCGCATTTCCATAAAGTTTTCCGGTCTGACTTGCGATCACTTGGATTCCTCTGCCGTTCACATTCGTAATCCTGTTAGATTTTATAACAGCATTTCCAATATTTTCCACATATATTCCGTCCAGCATACAGCCTTTCACCTGATTCGCTGTGATCTGACAGCCCTCGCTGCCCCAGAGAACAATTCCGTTCTTTTTTCCGGAGGATATACGGTTCCGGCTTACTTCACACCCGTCAGAGCCATTTTCCATAAGAATTCCATCGCCGCCGATACCTGAAATCACATTATCCAGGACTTGATTCTCTGTGGATGGAGTCCCCAGCTTTCCTCCGTCATAAGCGTAGATTCCTACATTTTTACAACCTGATACCTGATTATCTTTTATCACATTTTTGGAAGAAGCAGACAGGTAAATTCCCATATTGGAAAAGGATGCAGTTTTTTTCAGCTTCAGCTGATTATTTTCCACTGTACAGCCATCAGCTAGATAAAGGCGAATTCCATTTCCATTCCCTGTGATCATATTTCCCTTTACCTCAACACCGGTTTCCTTATAAATACCTGTCGGAATTCCCTTAGCCTGTGCCTTTGAGCTGTCACTTACCCAGGCTCCCTGGACTTCAATTCCATATCCTCTCCATGTGTTTCCATTGATCTGACTCACTGAAGAAATAGAAATCTGATTGTTTTTCACGGAAATACCCGCATTCTGGTGGTTTCCTTCCATTCCTGCAACAGTTCCCGGTATAAGATGGGTATTCGGGAAATACATGCAGCTCACAAGCACTCCGCCGCCTGCATTCTCTATTATATTGTCCTCCACAGCAGAATCCACGTAATTCAGGCACCAGACAGCTCTCTTTTTCACATTTCGAAAGGTATTCCCCTGAATCACAATGTTCCGGTATGGCCTGTCGTAGATCATGCTGTGGCTGCCCACTCCTGCAAACACATCCTCAAAAACGTTATCCGTAATCCTGATATTCTCACAGACAGCTCCGTCAAAGGGCTGATATCCTGGAAAAATATAATCCAAACATGCATCCAGCTGAATGCATTCCTGTCCGCCGCCTTCATATTCCTGCCAATATCCCCGGAATGTACAGCCAGTCACAGTTACATCTTCCGTACCTGCCAGCTCAAGAAAATGAGATTTCAAATTGTTTAGAAATGTTACGTTCTTCACAGTTACGTGTCTGGCATGTCCAATCCTGAAGCCTACAAAACCGCCTGTGCCTTCCTTATCTTCGACAACCGGGTAATTCAGATCCCAGGTTCCGCCTTCAATGGTGATATTGTGATATCCATCATAACCTCCGGCAGAAAGTATGTCATCTCCCAGTCTGAGGACCACATGCTTATCTGTACAGGATTTCGTCAGTACAGCTCCTTCTGCATAAAGAGTAAGATTGCTGTACATATGGATAGTTCCGGAAATCAGATAGCTTCCCTGAGGAATGATTACCGTACAAGGAGTTTCATCTGTAGCTCTCTGCCCCATAAAGTGAAGCACTGTATTCAAAGTTTCGGTAATATCACTTCCATCAGCCACATCTAAAGTCACCACTGCAGCGCCTTCTGGAATAGTCGCCAGAATCTGCTGTTCATTATCAGAAGGTACAGGTGTAAGCAGAGCTTCTTCTGGCTCCTCTTCAAAATCATTATCAGACTCATCTGCTGAAAAAAATCCCACCTCAGCTGTTCCGCCATAGAAGCCAGTCTCATCCTCTTCCATTTCCGGCTCAAGATCGCAATCTGAAAAGCTGTCTTCAAAATTCTCCGTCACATTTTCTGCTGATTCAGCATATATAACAGAACTGCCTCCCAGATATAAAGATACTCCCAGTAATGTTACAGTCAAAAACATTTTTATATTCATTCAGAATCTCCTTGCACAAAAAGAATCCTGATTGCAGGAAACTCCAACAGAATTTCCTGTTACACAAAAAAATCCCCGCAGTGGCCTGCACGACAGACTTCTGCGGGGAGCATGGTTCGCTTAAATACACCTAAATTATTTAAGAGTAACTTTAGCGCCTTCAGCCTCAAGTTTAGTTTTGATATCCTCAGCCTCTGCTTTGGAAGCGCCCTCTTTAACCATTTTCGGAGCACCATCAACAACTTCTTTAGCTTCTTTAAGACCTAAGCCTGTGATCTCACGAACAACTTTGATAACTTTAACTTTGTTAGGACCTACTTCTGTAAGCTCTACGTCAAACTCATCTTTCTCCTCAGCTGCTTCACCAGCACCTGCTGCTGCTACAACAACGCCTGCTGCTGCGGATACACCGAACTCTTCCTCGCAAGCTTTTACTAAATCATTTAACTCTAATACAGATAACTCTTTGATTGCTTCGATAAACTCAGCTGTTGTTAACTTTGCCATTATAATTTTCCTCCATTTTTAAATTTTTTGTGGAATCAATGATTCGATTCAGCGACAGAAACTTAAATTATTCTGCTGCTGGTGCCTCAGCCTCTCCACCCTTCTGCTCTGCGATCTGATTAAGCACACGAGCAAAGTTGGTAATAGGAGACTGGATACTTCCAAGCAGTTTGCCAAGAAGTTCTTCTCTGGACGGGATCTGGGACAGTGCCTGGATTCCTGCCTGATCGTTGTAGTTACCCTCAACAATACCAGCTACTAACTCAAGTGCCGGATACTGTTTTGCAAATTTAGCAAGGATTCTTGCAGGAGCAGTAGCGTCTGTTGCAGAAATTGCAATAGCGTTTGTTCCATGTAAGTGCTTGTCAAGATCTGCACATGGAGTACCTTCAAATGCACGACGCATTAAAGTGTTTTTGTAAACCTTGTACTGTACGCCGGACTCTCTTAACTCTTTACGTAAAATAGTATCCTGCTCAACTGTAAGACCACTGTAGTCAACAAGAACAACAGCCTGTGCGTCTTTAATATTGTTAGCGATTTCTTCTACGATTGGTTGTTTCAGTTCTACTTTTGCCATGAAATGGTACACCTCCTTATAGAATTTGATATACCGCCAAAAAAAGCCTTACTGTAAGACAGCAAGGCTTAACGTAATTCTTACGAAAGAATACTTAGTCCTCGGTAGGCGTTTTAATCCTTATGCCTTACGGCACCTACTGTCTTCGGCAGCGTTCTGTAATAAAATACCACGTTTGATTTTATTTGTCAATAGTAATTTTAATTTTTTTACATCTGTTTATGAACCATTTATGATAATGTCCTAATATACCACAAAGGA
>UMDQ01027904.1_pt1 | contig 15559 bp, 4 predicted proteins | sample 1964531 | NCBI WGS metagenome assembly UMDQ01 (sample SAMEA4835998, study PRJEB28245) | human gut metagenome | biome: gut microbiome; material: fecal sample | place: Denmark | collected 2008
AAAAGATTGATTCCATGACGGAAGAACTCACCAATATGCAGAACCAGATCAAAGAAATGCAGGAAGATACACTTGTCAATAATGTTAAAAAGGCATTGTCAGAAGCACAGGAGCGACTTAATGCCAGATGTGAGCAGATAAAGTCACAGGTATTAGAAGTAAAAGCACAGGTTAAATCTACTGCTAAGAGCATAGTCGATGAAGCAAAGGCAAAGGGAAGAGCTGCATTATACAGGGTGTCGGAGCTCTTAGAAATTAAGAAAAGACTTCTTGATATGCGGGAAAATGTAAGAGGTGCAATCAAGATCACGGATAAGGATATAGCAAAGACAGCACTTCTTGCAAAAGGATTTCGAGAAGCTGGTCAGACAGCAGCCAATGCATTTCGGACTTTTGCTGACAAGCCGGAGATGGATTACTCACAGAAAGAGCAGAAACATCCCATTACAAAGACGGTGCTTGCACCTATGAAAGCAGTGAAAAAGATGCTTGTATCAATGAAACTTCATCTGGATGCATCTATTGATAAGCTGGATAATCTGGCTATGAATGTGCAGCTTGATAAGGAAAAGCATATGGAGAAGGAGCAGAAACAGACAGAGCCGGAGAGGGTAGAAGCTGAACGAGTGGAAACGGAGATTGTATACTCTCCAATGGTTGCTGAACCGCAGGAGTATCGGTATAATGCAGGCAGTTATTTGAGCGACTGGATAACTCCAAGTTCCGAAGCAGTTTCCGTCTGAAGCAGAAAGATATTGATTACATAAATGAAAAAGGGTTGAACACAATCAGACAACATGCAAAGGATTTTATTGCAAAGAGAGAAGCTCCAGCATATATAGCAAATGATGGCAAACAGACACCAATGCGTGGACATCCAGTATTTATTGCCCAGCACGCAACAGCAACATGCTGCAGGGAGTGCATCCGAAAGTGGCATAAAATGCAGCCGGGCAATGAACTAAGTCAGGTGCAGCAGGATTATCTTGTAGATGTAATTATGACATGGATTCAAAAAGAAATCGAGAGGCAAGAACATAAAATATGAGTTTGAAAAATGTATTGATTATTGTTGATAACATTGACGTATCAATTGATTTTTATGAAGAACTGTTTGGACTGCGTGTGATTACAAGGCAGGAAGGTAATCAAAAAATGAGCATTTCTGCTAACAGAAATGAAAAGCTATAATGCAACTGGTGTAAAATGTTGTAAATTCTTGTAGTTAACAAAAGGGTAATGATTAAAAATAGTTCTACTTGAAAAATATCAAGCCTGAATGAGTATTCCGTTCAGATTAGATTAGGTTCTAATCTGGGCGGATTTTTTTGCGTGTGCAATGAGCAGAGAACTGATACTTAAATCTATGGTAGAGAAGTTGAGAGATTTTTATGACTTCATAATCATTGGAAGTATGCCGTCTCTTGGAATGATGACAATTAAAGCATGCAGCGTGTCTCATCCTTTGGGATGATTTACATTCCGAAACAAACACGTATAATATAATTCGAGACAGATTGCGAAAGGCTTATGGCAATCTCGCTCTGTATCAAAGTCCAGCGGTATGATGTCAAGAGATAAATAATAAAAAAAGCATATATTTTTGTATACATCTCATGAAGAAAAAACACCCACCTAACCATTACAGGTTCAACAGGGGGGAAAGAACTATTACCTGATTGACACTAGGACAATTATATCATGGGCTTTATTAAGCCTATTGAACAATATTTATTTTGTAACTTATTAACCAAGATGCATGTATTTATGTATCTAAAAGATATTATACGAGGGAGGGAAGAAATGACCAAAAATATTATCATAAAGACCTCCGTTCAGAAACGGTTTGACAGCTTCATGATGCATGGTAGAGTCCTTTTTTTCAGCGCACCCTGCGGCTTTGGAAAGACAGTACTGGCGGACGCACTGCTGCGCGGTCGGAACGTGCTGCGGCAAAGTGCGGCAGACCCAGACTGCGCAATCCCGCCGTCAGCGCAGGATTGGGACATTCTGCTGATTGACGATCTTCAGTTCATGCAGGAGGAAGCCGGGCAGCAGGCTCTTTGCGAACTGATTCGCTCAAGTCCGGAGCGTCATTTTGTGCTGCTCTCGCGCGGTGTGCCGCCCGGCTGCCTGACGGCGTTTCAGTACACGGGGCTGATGACGGTGCTGGAGGCCGAAGACCTGCTTTTTGACGCGGGCGATGTGCGGCGGCTGTTTCAGCTTTCGGGAGTAAACGTAACAGATAGCGAGATTGATGGAATTTTGAAAGAATCCGTTGGCTATCCGCTGGGTGTGGCCATCACGGCGCGGTGCATGTCCCCGGACAAGCCGTGGACGCCGGAGCTGGTGGCGCGGGTGTTCCACGAGGTGTTCCTCTACTTTGAGACCGCCATCTACCGGCGCTTTGACCTGCCGGTGCGGCGCTTCTTGTTGGAGCTGGCCCCCTTTGAAAGTTTTGACCTGGAAATGGCGCGGATGGTCAGCGGTGATCCCCGTGCCGGCGAACGGCTGGACTGGATTTTTCGATACACTACTATGCTGCGCTACGACGACTGCCAGCGCTTCCACTTCTGGTCGGGTTTCCGGGCTTTTCTTCTTTGGGAGATGGAACGGGAGTATACCGAGGAAAAGCGCAAAGCGCTCATCAGCCGGGGCGGGCTGTACTATGAGCTGAAGGAAGACTACGCCCACGCCCTGGAATGCTACACCAGCGGCGGTGACCATTCCAAGGTTTCCGAGCTGCTGGTGCGTAATGCAGAACTTCACCCCGGCATGGGGCACTATGCCGAGATGGAAAAATACTACCGCAGCCTGCCGGAGGCGGAAATTCTCGCATCCCCCTCTCTGATGCAGGGCATGAGCATGCTCTGCGCGCTAGTCATGGATTACGAAGGCTCGGAGCGCTGGTATGGCGAACTGCAAAAGTTTGTCGAACACTGCGGCAGGCAGGACGCCGCCGGAAAGCAGGCGCGCGGCCGCCTTGCATGGCTGGACATCTCCCTGCCCCAGCGGGGCGTGAAGGGTCTGACGGAAACCATCCCCGCCGTGTTCCGGCTGCTGACGAACAAAGAGGTGGCGCTGCCGTCCTTCTCCGTCACGAGCGCGCTGCCGAGCATCATGAACGGTGGCAAGGACTTTTCCGAATGGAGCAAAAAGGACGACCTGCTCTACAAAACCATCCGTCTCCCCGTGGAGGCAGTACTGGGGCGGGACAGTGTGTGTCTTGCCGACTGCGCCATTGCCGAGAGCAAGTTTGAAAAGGGCGAGGACGTCGCCGGCCGGATGCTGTCCCTTCTTCCGCAGATGAACGAGGTCCGCAACCACGGCACGTCGGACATGGAGTTCGCCGTCAGCGGATTGCTGGCCCGCAGCCAGCTGGCAAACGGGCAGCCCACCGACGCGCGGCGCACCATCGAGGTGCTCCATGAATGCTTTGTCGAGCGCGGTTTGACTCGCTTTCTGCCCAATATGGACGCCATGCTCTGCCGTATTGACATGCACACCGGCGACCTTGATGCGGCGGATGCGTGGTACCGGGAAAAAGCCCCCCGGGAGCCGACGCATTTGAACGTCATGCGGCGCTACCAGTACCTCACCCAGGCCATGGTGGAGCTGGCGGACGGCAGACCGGACGCGGCGCTGCTGACGCTTGCCCCGCTGGAGCCGTACATTCAAAACTGTGCCCGTATCATCGACGGCATTCACCTGAATGTCCTAACTGCCATCGCCCTGCGGCGCAAGAAGGATGAGCGGTGGCGCGAGCGATTGACGGCGGCGCTGGACGCGGCGACGGAGTACCGATTCATCCGCACCGTCAGCGTATACGGCACGGCGGTGCTGCCGCTGCTGGAAGCGCTGAACTGGGACGGCGACAAAGCATGGAGCAAGCGGCTGATGGCGGCGGTGCGGATGCAGGCGACGTTCTACCCGCATTTCCTCGAATCCCGCCTTGCCCCCGGCGAGGAGCTGACGCCCACGGAACTGCAAATTCTGCATCTCATCTGCGCGGACAAGTCCAACGCCGAGATTGCGCAGATCATGGACGTGAAGCTGCCCACGGTGAAGACCCACGTCAGCCACATTCTCGACAAGCTGGACGTGAAGCGCCGGGCGGAAGCCAGGACAGCCGCGAAGAAGCTGCGGCTCATTCCGGATGATCTATAAAAGCTGTGCCTGTGCTTGAACGGGCTGAATATAAACCTTATACATATAATGATCTCTCGGAATCTTGAGTGATCATGCCAGCAAAACTCTAGCATTGAACTTTGACAAGTAAATATTATTCTTGAACGTAAAAATGAACACAAGAAATAAACATAACTGTCGCTATGTTTCAAAATGCGAATCAACAAGCATGTATAGATCATAGCCATGATAATAACAGTCACGGGAAGAATCCCAGCCGATATCACAATCAGGCTGGGAAAAGTAACGGTCACATTTGCAGTCAGTAATGCCATTCTCTTTGCATTTACAGATACGCTTTTTCCGTTCCCTGTGTGAAGTTACAACAGGAGTTCCATCATCGGCTAAAGCCAGAGCATCCGAATGGATAAGTCCTGTGGATACAGAAACATCAAGGAACTCTTTCTGGTAGATTTTAAAGAGGGAAGAATAAGGCTGTTCATCAAGTTTAAAACCAGTATTTTCCAAAATCGGAAGAAGCTCTGCAACCGTAACTTTTTCCACAGAATCAGCTTTCGTGCCTTTTGTTTTAGGCTTCTTAACCTTGATTTTAAGAGGATGGATATGTGGTGACATATGGTCATCATCAGAGTTCCATAAGCGGTTTATAAAATCATAAAAAGTGCCAACCACTGGAGTATTACCAGGTTCAAACCCACTGAGGATGGCATAAAGGGGATTGATTTTAAGCTGGGCAGCCCATTCTGTTATCGAGGTAACTTTAAAGTCAATGGAAAGCAGATAAGAACGCTGCATAGAGGAAGGGGTTCTTGGTGCAGGGCCGAATTTAGAATATTTATCAGCCATAAAAGTATCGGTAAAAGATAAATCGAGATTCCAAAACCGCTCAATGATATCCCAGGTGGAACGAGCAAGAGCACTTGGGTCAGGATAATATTTACGAAGATTAGTAACAACAAAGTTTTGGTAGTCTGCATGACTGCCACAGTTAACAGGTAACATAAAAATCGCCTCCAATCGAAAAATATCTGCCGCCGCAAGCGACGGTTCTTATTAATCAATAGGCGCGGAGCGCCGCATTTTTCGATGAAGTTGTCAAGTGTTTTGGGCAAAAAGTGGAGGATTTTAATAAAAAAGGAATTTGAAAGCCTTGTATTTACTGGCTTAGAGATTCCGAGAGATTATGGTAAAAGAGAGGAGTTTACATGAAAAAGAAAAACACCATGCCAGAGAAGGATTGGCAGCAGACCCATGAAAAAATCAGGTGGAGGGAGCTGCGTAAGCGCATACTTGTGATGGGATTGACCGTTGCGATGGTTGCCAATACTGTAGACCTGTCCGCACTCTCGGTTTCTGCAAAAACCGATGAAAGTGAGACAGGTAAAACGACTATTGTTTCCTTTGAGGAGCTTTCAAAGGACATCACGGAGCAGACCCTGCCCATCGGTGCGCTTGAGAGCGACATCAAGTTTCCGACCAGCCTGACCGTTACGGTAGAAAAGACCACGCATGCGGATGAAAAGGAAGCCGACGATGAAGAAGATGCTTCCGAGACGGGAGATACAGAGAAGGACGATGCGCAGAAGGATGACAGTAATGGAGATACTGAGTCCTCTGATGATAAGAAGGATACAGAATCCTCAGATGAAAAGGATGGCGATTCCGGCAATGCGGATGCTTCCGATAAGTCTGGTACTTCTGACAATGGAAATGCAGATACAAAGGATTCGGATACATCAAAGGATTCTGAAAATTCTGACAAATCAAACAACCCAAATGGCTCTAGCAGCTCTGATACAGAGGATACACAGGCACGTGCCGACCTACCCTCTGCTTTTGGTGCGCTTATTGGCCAGATGGCGGATACCCTTCTGCCGCATAAACTCATAGTACACGCAGCAGAGAAGGACGATGCCTCTGACACGTCATCCACATCCGACGTTGCAGACAATGCAAAGAAAACCGACACAGCATCTACATCCGATAATGCAGACAGTGTAAAGACGACAGGCAGTTCTGACGCAGCAGCTTCCTCTGAGACAGAGACAACGATGGAGAAAATCCGTCTGAAAAACATCAAGTGGGAGCTGAATGTGGAAGAGAGCGACGCAGAAGAATTTGACAGCAGTGAAGCGTCAAACGGCTTCTGCTATGCCTATACGCCGGTACTGCCGGATGAGGATGGAGACGGCAACCAGCTCGTATTGGGTAAAGACGTGGAGCTTCCGACCATCTATGTGCTCGTAGGCGAGTATGGGATTGCGCTGCTGGCTGGGAGTGGTACAGTCCAGATAACAGAAACGAATGCTGACGGAACGAAAGCCCCTTATACCGCTCAGGACCTTGCAACATGGATTGGCGAGCATGGAAGCGCAAACCTGGAAAAAGTTTCCATTAAACTGTTGAATGATGATGCCTCCATAACAAGTGCGCTTACCATTGGTACCGGTTTGGCAAAAGAGATAGAGCTGGATTTGAATGGCCATACATTGACACTACAGGGGGACAATGCGCGTTTATATTTTAAAAGAGCAAATATAACAATTACCTCGTCCGGCTCGAATGAGGGAACAATTACAGGCAGCTATCAATATGGGAAAGATAGATTCAAAGGAGATGGACTGATAACTGTAGATAGAGTGTTGAAAATTGAGCATGTCACAATCAAAAATGCTGGAACCGGTTCCGCAGTTGCGATGTGGAGTGGTGCGACCTGTACCATTGACAAAGCAAATATTAGTGGAAGTAATGGTAGTCAGGAAGGCGTCATTACTATTTGTGACAGTAACGCCTGTACAATTACCCATACGGAGGTGACCGGAAATGTTGCGTCTGGCTATGGCGCTATTATGTTTATGGACAGCTGCTCCGACTGTACCATTGGTGATGGCGCAGTTATTAAAAATGAGAACAGTGGGGGTTACTGCGTCAAAGTCAATGGTAATTATAACGTTAAAATTACAGTTGAGAAAGACGCTACTTTAACGGCGAATACTGGCAGCGGTACTATAATGAATACCAGCTATGGTAAGGTAGCCGTAGTCATCGAGGGTGGAACCTTTAATGGACGTCTTTTTCTGCCCGACAACAGCCAGATTACAGGAGGAACCTTTGTCCCTGCTTCAGGCTGTGCGATTGAAGCTAATGGTTCTAACAAAACCCTGCAGGATCTTCTGAAGGTCGGCTATACCTTACAGTATGAGGATGGTACCTATGCGGACTTAACAGCTAAGTATACAGTCATAAAGAAAAAGGTAACGGCTGTTAAAAGTCCGCTCTATTTCGCAACGCATCCTACGATTTCAAGTGGAGCGGAAACTGTGATGGAAAACTATACCGCTGCCGAGGCACCTGAGCTAACCGTAAAAGCGGTATCTGGCAGTGGCACTATCTCCTACCAGTGGTATGCTGATAAAACAATAAATGGAACAACAACGACCAAAGTAGAAGAAACGGGGCAGGGTGCAAAAACTGAGACCTACAAGATCCCTACGGGACTTTCGGCAGGCACCTATCAATACTACTGTGTAGCGACCTGCGGTAATGATACGGCGACCTCCAAGAAGGCTGCCTTTACGGTAGAAGAAGGTGTTGCGGAAGTTACGGTAGATGGGAATACAACACGTTATGCAACGCTTACGAAAGCAATAGCTGCAATTAAAGATACAGTAGATGCTGCTGATGCAGAACTTGAAATTACGCTGAAAATCCTGAAAAATATTTCTGAGTCAGGAAGCGAGTGGAAAATAGATGGGGGTACAAAAAAGGTCAGCTTTTGTATGGATCTTAATGGCTGTACCGTTACAGGAAAGGGTCTTTATATCACTGGCGAAGGTGTGGAGGCAGTCTTTAAAGACACAAGTGCTGGGCAGAATGGAACACTGAGCGCCCAAATTTCTATTCAGAACAAAGCAAAGCTTACGGTAGAGAATGGCAATTATGCGTGGAACTTGAAATTTTCCGGCGGTGCGACTGGAGAATTAAAAGGCGGTCATTACAGCAAAAGTATTTATATTGGAAATGCCAGCAGCGACAATACAGGCATTTCCTGTACAATTACCGGAGGTGAGTATAAGGGAGGAGAGGTTTGCGTATACGGCGGTGCGGCTCTTAGCGTATCTGGAGCTGATACAAAGATAGAGACTTTGCAGATAGACCACAGTAAGAAGCTGCGTGCAGAAGTAACGCTTTCGGGTGGTGAGTATAAGATAATTACTCTGCATGCTTTTCCTGGAAGCAATGACGATTTGCTTGATGAAGAACAGCGCTATGCTATCGAGGATACACTGGCAGGTGGTTATGCCTTTTATTCAGCTGGTATTAAGACCGATATAAGCAGAACGGAAAAAACGCTGAACAATGTAAAGGTACTTCCCGCTGATACACCAGAGGATGCATCTTTGGCTGTTGTAAAGTTTCAGATAGAGAAAAATGACGGTAAGACAAAAACAAAGTACTTTCTGACATGGGATGCTGCTATGAGTTCTCTGGAAGCTACGGAATCGAATTTGAACAATCTGCAGGAATATACGACGTGGAAGAAGCTGGAAATTCTGCTGCTGAAGGATGCAGAAGCTACTAGGGGTTATGCGTTGGCTAATAAAGCGTATCTCCCAGCTGAGATAACGCTGCGTTCAGAGGGTAATGAGCCACATACCTTGACGGGTAGGGTAAACAGCCTGTTTAAGACAGGGGAGCAGGATGTTACCATAGAAAATATAAACGTGGTTGGAAACATAGCCTTTCTTGGTAATACGAAAGGTACACAGGCGCAGGATGCCGCTGTACTGCGGCTGGGCGAGGGTGTAGCTGGACTAAAGGATGTAACGGTTCCTTCTGGCAAGGCTGAGATAGTTATAGAGAAGGGAGCAAAAATACCTGATACGTTTACAGGAGATGAAAGTAATCTGAATGCCAGCATCTACTGCAATCATGACTCTGCTGGCGATATTGCCAGCAGAATAGAGCAAGGAGCCAGCGCATTTAAGGTATGGTTTCCGATAGAGCTTGGTGGTATCACTCTGCCCACAGACAAAGAAAATGACACAAATGTCACGCAGAGGGACGGTGCAACCTACGGACTGTACAGCAATGGAGGTACGACGGACCAGAAAATTAAGGTCACGGGCGAGGTCTGCTCTTATGAGCCTTATGGTGGCAAAGCAGTAACGATAGATACGACAGACCTTTCCTTCACGATGCCGTCTTCCAAGGTAACCCTTAAGGCACATACGAAGGATGACTATGGCTATTGCAGCAACTGTAAAAGGACTGACCTTGCGGAAGCCTATAAGAAAAGCAGACTGATAATTGAGGGTCTGGAGGGACGTATTTACGATGGCTATCCGCAGGTAATGACGGGTATTACACTGAAAACTGAAAATGGAGATGTAAAGCTTACCGGACCAGAATACAAATCTGGAAAAGAGCTGGCACAGAACTCCACAGACTCTGCCAATGCAGACATTACAAAAGCAGATTATACGGTAGTCTATGAAAACAACATTAAATGTAATGAAAATAAAGAGTCAACTGATGCGCCTACAGCGATAATTACCGGACGCGGCGATTACTATGGTACGGTTGAGGTAAAGTTTGCCATCAAAAAGGGTGAGATGCAGGTAACAGGCGCTACGGCAGCTGCGACAGAGTATGATGGAAAGGCGCATACGGCATTGGCTGACAGTGATGCGATAAGCGTAACGCTTAAAGCGGATAAGTATGATGCGAATGCACATATTCCGGTAACAGACGGCTATATTGCGCCCTGTCTGGGTAAGAAGCTTGCAACGGATGGATTTGACAGTGAGTATATGGATACATTTCCGCTGCAAATAACTTGCAAAGGGGCAGATGGAAAGGCGTATGGGGACGCGAATACCTATATGGTTACCAATGCAGGCAGCTATCCTTTTACGATTATGGTCATGGCGGAAAATAATAGTTGTCCGTCTGTTGAGATGTCGCTGACAGCGGAGATTACGCCGAGAGATTTAAGTAAGTTATCAATTCCTTCTACCTCGCTTAGTGGCTGTGCTTACTACACCGGAAAGCCGTATTCTTTTGATGACCTTGACTGGGAAGCTGCAGACCTTAAAAAGATCCTGACAGACAGCGGCGTTACAGGTGCGGATGGCGGCAGCTATGTTCTGGTAAAGGACACAGACTTTACGGTAACGGAGGAAGACACGACCGGACCCACTACAGATGCAAAGCCGGCAAAGCTTAACCTTACCGGCAAGGGCAATTATACGGGAAATGCGGCGATACGCTTTGAGATTCCGTATGCCTTTACGCTGGCGCAGACTCCGGTTTCTGGCACTGATAAATGGTACAGGGCGGATGTGCCTGTAAGCTTTGCGATTGATGACCAAAATGACGCATCTCAGATTTTATACAGAAACAGTAAAGCTGCTGCTTCAGATTCCTGTATAAACGGCAGCGTGGAGATTTATGAAGGTCTTGAGGCGGCGGTTGCAGGCAAAAATCCGGGCTATACCTTCACGCAGGAGGGTAAAAATACGGTAACGCTCTATGGAAAGGATACGGCAAAGGGCTGTCTTTCCGAGCCGGTGGAGGTAACTATCTGCATTGATAAGAGCGCGCCGACCTGGGCGGATAAGGATGGCGTGGCGGATGGTTATGGTATCCAGATTAAGGAAAACTGGTTTCGGTCGCTTTTGAACACCATCAGCTTTGGCTATCTTTATAATGATGCAACACTGGATATTAAGATACAGGCAAATGATAAGAAAGCCGATGTGGCTGAGGTCAGCGGCATTTCCAGGTATTACTATTATGTTGAGAAGGTTTCAGATACGGCGTTGGCATCAGTAAAGACAAAGGATGAACTGGATGCGCTGGCAGCAGGCGGTAAGTTTAGGGAAGCAGCCGCAGGAACAGGCACTATTCTTCCATCATCAGACGGCGCAACCATTTCGGGCAGCCTGAGCAGCGAAGGAAATTACGTGGTCTATGCCTATGCAGTGGATGGTGCGGGAAATCAGAGTGATTATATCTGTACCGATGGCATTGTGGTGGATGCACAGGCTCCTGTAGTAAAAATAGCTGACCCGAAAAAAGAAGACGGTACCCTGAAGGATACAGAGGCGATACTCAAGGTTAATTTAAGCGAGGATGCAACGCTGATGTGGTTCTTTGTATCCGAAGGAGTATTTGACGGGGTTACTGACTACACCTACGACGACTGCAAAAGAGATATTGAAAATTATATGAAAGGTGAGCCAAAGTACCCACAGTTCGCTGTCGAAAACGATGGAAAATGGGCGCCCCGCAATGGGTGGAATTTTAAACCGGACGAAAATCTTTATTGTGGACAATGGGAAGTTCGTACGGAGGGACTTAAGTATAGTAATGCTAACCAAAACTTTGTTGCGAGTTGGACACCTTCAATCTTCAAAACGACAGGAACAAAAGGTGATAATAAAATTGAAATAGGTAATTTTGGAAAGCCGGACGTTTATTTTTCATTGTATCCAAGTAAGAAAACTGCAGTCTGGATAGCAGCCATTGACAAGGCAGGCAATATAACGGCATTAACAAAGCCTGCTATTGAATTTACCACTACAAAGACGACTCCGTATGTAAAGACTGCACCGGTTCTTTCCGGTACTTATGGTAATACGGTATCTGCCATGTTTGCAAAGGCAGATATGACAAAGGCAGTTGTGACAGCAGGACTAAACAGTGACACGAAGATTGAGGGTACATGGACTCTGGCATCTGAGGATGCAGATAAGCTTCCGACAGTCGGTACAAGTGAGAAATACACGCTTGTCTTTACACCTACAGGAAGTGATGCAGATACTTATGATTCTGTAACCTGTGAAGTGATACCGGAAGTTTCGAAGAAACAGATTACCGTAGTGATTGCTGATAAAGAAAAATTCTATGGAGAGACAAACCCTGCACTTACATGGAGTCTTGCCTCAGGTGATGCCTACCAGGACAATGTTTTGGTAGCAGATGATACCGAAGAAGCACTTGTCATCAGCTTATCAACTACTGCGAAAGACAATTCAGGTGTTGGAACCTATGCAATTACAGGCTCATCAGATAGTGCCAATTATGAAGTATCCTTTATTGGAAACGGTTCAGATGGCAAGAGTGGTATTCTTACAGTAAAACAGGCAGCAAATAGTTTTACTACAGAACTTAGCTGTTCTGATTATACTTATGCGAAGGATGAGACACCAGAACCAAATGCAACAGCAAAATTCGGTACAGTAACTTATAAGTATGCAACAGCAGCTTCAGATGGTACTGCATATAGGGCACCTTCGGATGAATCTGCATATACAGATGCCATACCTGTAAATGCAGGAATCTATGCCGTAAAGGCTTATATTGCAGAGACAGAGAACTATGCAGGACTTGCAAGTGATCCGGTCGTATTTACAATTAACAAAGCAGCTTCACCGAACATTGGTGATGAGGAAAAGAGTTATTCGTATGTAGCCGGTTCAGATGACAAGGCAATTAGTGTGGATATTGCAGGAAAGCTCCCGACAGATAGGGGAACTACAGCATACGCATTAACAAATACGTATAACGAGCAGCTTTTGAGTGATGTAGCAGTAGATCAAGACGGAAAACTGACCTATAAAGTGAAAGAGGCAGATGAATCTCAGGTTGGAGCTACAGCTACAATCACAGTGACAGCTTCTATGCTAAATTACGAAGATGCTGTATATACTATGACAATCAAGATTACGGATAAGAAGATTGTTACATTAAAGAGCGGAAATACGGTATCTGTAAATGGAAGCAATGCACTTACATATGGAGACAAGCTTTCTAAGCTTGGATTTAGTGATGTTACCTTTGTGGAAGCAGATACAGACACCGAAGTAAAGGGAACACTCAAATGGGCTGATCCGGATTGCATACCGACTGCAGGAACGACACAGGCAGGCTGGGTATTCAAGCCTGATGACAGCAAATATTACGAGGACCTTACCGGAACAGCGGCTATTACAGTAGCCAGGGCAACACCGGCAGTAGTAACAGTTCCAACTGTAGCAGAGCGTGTATACAATCCTGCTGTTGCACTAGCTGATTCAGATATGACAGGCGGCAGTGTGACCGGGGCAGATGGCAATTCACTTGCCGGAACATGGAGCTTTACAGGAAAGAATATCATTCCGACTGTAAATAACAAAGGCTATCAGGCAGTATTCACACCTGATGACGCTGACAACTACAGTACAGCAACCAGAACAATAACTGTTATAGTAACTAAGGCAACACCGGTAATTGCAGAAAAGCCGACAGCAGGCGCACTTACCTACGGACAGGAACTTTCAGACAGTACCCTGACCGGAGGAAAAGCTGCTTATCAGACAGCAGATGGAACTGAAATCACAGGAGCGTTTGCATGGAAGAACAGCAGTATCAAGCCTACAGCAGCAGACAGCAAAAAGACAGAGTATGATGTTACATTTACACCATCAGATAAGGATAATTATAATGCTGTTGATACAAAGCTTGCACTTACTGTAAATAAGGCAGCTCAGGCACCGAACATGCCGCAAGCTGAAATGGCTCCGGCGCACAGCACAAAGAAGGTTGGCGATATTATGCTTCCGGATGGATGGAGCTGGCAGGAGGATGATAAGGACACGGCACTTGCAGATGGTGTGGCAGTGACAGCGACTGCGGTTTATACAGGAGCTGACAAGGGCAACTACGAGACAGAAAGTGTAAGCATTACGATTACAAGAAGCGAATGTGATCACACACATACTGAAATACGGAATCAGCGGGAAGCGACCTGCAAAGAGAAGGGCTATACCGGAGATACATACTGTAAGGATTGTGGTGAAAAGCTTGCCGCTGGTACAACAATCGAGAAAAAACCGCACAAGGTCGGAACACCGGCTACCTGCGTATCAAAAGCTGTGTGCAGTGTTTGTGGCGAAACCTTTGGTGAAGTGGATGCCACGAACCATGTGCATACAACCGTGAAGAACCGAAAGGAAGCAACCTGTACGCAGACCGGATACGCAGGAGATACCTATTGTACGGACTGTGATAAACTTCTGAGTACCGGAAAAGAGCTGGCAGCATTGGGACATGATTATAAAGCAACCGTGACAAAGCAGCCAACGACAACCGAGGAAGGCATCAGAACCTACACCTGCACCAGATGCAACAGCAGCTACACAGAGAGCATTGCGAAGCTGCCGGAGGAAAAGCATACTCACAACTATACGGGAAGCATTACGAAGGAAGCAACCTGTACAGAGGCAGGGGTAAGGACGTATACCTGTTCTTGTGGAGACAGCTACACGGAGAATATTCCGGCAACAGGACACAGCTATGTATCAAAAGTGACGAAGGCTGCAACGACAACAGAGGAAGGCATCATGACCTACACTTGCTCCAAGTGCGGACACAGTTACACACAGCCGATCGCTAAGATTAAGTCCGATGACAGCAACAAGGATAATGGCAGCCAAAACCAGAAACCGCAGTCTGGCACAGACAATGGTAATCAGAATCAGAAGCCACAGCCTGATACGGATAATGGTAAGGAAAAAGGAGATTCGATTCAGCCATACATCAAGGACGACAGCGGCAAGGAAGGCTGGGATGTGATCAAGCTACAGCTTGAAGAAGCTAAGGCAGGCGATACAGTAACAGTTGTCATGAACGGAACGACTGTAGTACCGAAGGATGTAATTGACAGTATCAAGGGCAAAGATACAACACTTGTTCTGGATATGGGAAATGGTCTTTCCTGGAAGATTTATGGAAAGGATATTACTGATGCAGCTGGAGATATTGATTTTGATGTGACAGTCGGAGCCGACGCCGGAAAATCCATTCCTGTGGATGTGATCAATAACGTGACCGGGGAACATTCTTCCTTGAATCTGACTTTTGCTTATGACGGAGAGTTTGGATTTACAGCCACACTGACCGTCAACATGGAATCAAAGAATGCAGGACTGTATGCGAACCTGTTCTACTACAATGAACAGACCGGAGAACTGGAATTTATCAGCGCCGGACAGATTGATCCGGATGGAAATGTGGAACTTGTATTTACCCATGCATCAGATTACACGATTGTTGTTGATGCCAGGATTATGAGTGATAACGCTCAGGCAGACAACAAATCTGATGAAACCATTCCTGCACCTAAGACAGATGACAGCACTTCAAAATATGCATGGAATAATACGATAATCATTATTATAGGTATCTGTATTATACTGATTGTTTTTGGAGCCGTATTCTATGTAAGAAAAAAGAGTGGTTCTGAGGAAGAATAAATATCTGAAATTAAAATGAAATAATTAAGAAGTAAGAAAAGAGACAGTGCCATTGATTGGTGCTGTCTTTTTTTAGTTTGCGCGCCATGGGCGCGCTCTAACGGGTGTAA
>UMDQ01017043.1_pt1 | contig 15513 bp, 13 predicted proteins | sample 1964531 | NCBI WGS metagenome assembly UMDQ01 (sample SAMEA4835998, study PRJEB28245) | human gut metagenome | biome: gut microbiome; material: fecal sample | place: Denmark | collected 2008
TAATTGACTGCGTTCAGAGATTTTTTTCTAAACACCATGTCGGTAAACTTCTTGCCAGATGTAATGGCATGAAAGAAAAAGGTGTTTCGCCGGTTTCTCTGCTTAGTTACAAACTCAGTAACATTTTTGTCGGAAGAAGTATGTATATGCAGCAACAGACCGGCTCTTTTGAGGAAGCGTTTTCCAAGAACACGTTCTACCGTTTCCTTAATTCCGCAAAAACAAACTGGCTCCGTTTTACTTCTCTTCTTGCTGCAGATATCGTAAATCGCGACATCAAAGGTCTGACGAATGATAGCAGGAAAAATGTCTGAGCAGTCTTCCCTATCTCCACGTAAATGCATCAATAAGTCATTTCCTGTCAAACTCTTATATTTCTGATTTTCACAGTTACCACATTTTATCTGCTTTCCCTCGCGTTTTAGGCATAAACCATTTTTCCAATAGTTCCAACATTGTGTGTAATATCCTGTCTTTCCGGTTTTGGGATTCGGCTTTCCTGATCTCTTGCTATAGACATCAGTTCTGCCCTTGAAGAATGAATAGAAATAGTTGGCGTGTTTTGGTGTAATCGTCTCCAGGTATTCAATTCGTTTCTTAAGAACATCAATCTCAGTCCCTAACTTTTTTGTTTCATTGCCCATACCGCTGCTCATAGAATTATCTACACTTTCTTTTGAATGCACCCTTATGATTTTAACGCTTTTTACCAGTTAAACAAATAATCATCCAAATCTTCAAATGCTTCCTTTAGCTCTGAATCCTTTTCCTGTTCTATTACTTTTTCAAGAAAAATTGCATCTGAATCCGTTCCCACAGCACTTAAATCATATGACATTTCAACTAACTTTTGCAGCCTGCGGCTTTTTGCTGAATTATGTTCCATGCAATATCTTTCGATTAGAATTCTTGAGTATTCCTGCATGTTGGTCCGCCTTTCCACTTATTATATATTTTATCCTCTCCATATATAAACTAAGACTTTCCAGGTTTAAAATGGAAAGTCTCTCGCGATCCGAACCTCAATATCATCCATGCTGGTCTCCAAAACCTTACCATCACTTGAAAACACTACGCCCGATCAGGACGATTCAAATTCAAAACACGGAATCCCTCAGCGCAACGGGTAAACGCATAACCATTTACAATCATATCTGCCGCATCTGCAACCTGCTTCACATCAACCATTTGCCACCTCCACGCTTTTGATTGGATTTAAGAACTTATCGACATCGAAATACAAATTTTGGAGAATCGGAACTAAATCAATATATTCTTCTTCCGGTTTCTCGTTGTGCTTATACTTTGCCATAACAACAAGATATCCATTGTCCCACTCTTTCACTGCTGTATATCGTTCCAACGAATACGGAGCAATGAACCGGATCACATGGTTTCCGAACTGGAACACGGTATAGTTTTTCTCATTGCTAAGAGTTGCTACGCCACTCATGCCAATTCCTCCTTCAAAAGTTCCGAAACCATTTTATAGGTTCCATTTATTGTTTCCACTCTTTGATATCAACCATGGTATTGTCTTCCACATTCAGCATACGTCAATATCGCTGTGTAGTCAAGCTGAACCACTATACCATTATAATTCGTCAGAATCCCGTTCCATTACGTAAACGCTATGGAGCGTTTACAATTTAAATAACAAAAAGGAAGCCACCTCTCCGAACTCTCCACAACCATAGAAAATCCCAAGCGATCGCTCCCTTTTTCTCTCATTCAATATTCACCTATAAACTAAAACTACTACAACCTACAATCAACCTCTTGGTTCCAGTGTTCCCGTACGGACATTAGTGTTCTCTACTCCAACACCACACACCCCACAACGCTCTTCCCAAGATCCTTCACTCTCTCGATCTCCAGCTCCAGCGCACTATACTTAGACATACCGCACTGCTCAACAAACACAACTCCATCGCACTCCGGCAGCTTCTTAACGGTCTCAGCGTCCTCCAGCATGCAGTTTCCAGAGATCACGCGGATTCCACTAAGCTCTTTCTCCAGTGCCTCCACAGCCCCTCTGAGGACCTCAGGATCCACATCACCGGTAACAAGAATTGTCTTCATTCCATCCGCATAGTTCTTAATATTCGCCGCGATCAGACCATACTCCGTCTCAGCGTTCACGTTGCATGCGCGTCCCTCAAGACGATTCAGCCATGCGTCGATCGCTCCAGCTTTCTTTCCGCCCTTGGAAAGTCTTCCGAGAACTTTTACCTTATAGCGGGATCGGAGTTCCTTCGCAGAATACAGCTTATCACTCATCACAAACGCAACACAGATTCCAAACACAATAAGGAATCCACCAAGAATTCCACCGAGAATTCCATATTTAATCGCGCTCTTTAACGCCGCACGCTTGGAAGAATCGACTTCCTTCGGCTCCTCAAGTTCATCATATTCAGTCTGCTTTGTCTGTAAACTGTCATTCAGCGTTGTCAGCTTCTCGGTCTGCTGGCGCTGAAGTTCTGCAAGATCAAGGTTCACCAGCGCGCTGACACTCTCATTTACGATAGAAACTGTATGTTCCCCAATACTTGTGGCGATCCGGTCATGCATATCGTCTACATGTGCCAGAAACGCGCCAAGAACTTCCTCGGCATCTTCTTTTGTCGTATGCTTTACATCAATCGTAAGCATACGGTTTAACTGGCCATCCTGATTTGCCCCGATCGTCACTTCCACAAGTTCTTCCAGATATCTCGGCTCCGTCTTTACCTGCTTCGCAACATCCTCAAGAACTGCGCTGCTGGTTAAAAGAGACTGATATGCCTGAAGGATCGTATCTGTATTATCACGATTCTGATACTCCATTCCCGGCATGATCTGATATCCTGTGGAAACGAACAGATCCGCTCTCGCCTCGCATACATCGTACGGGCTCATGTTGATCCAGATCGAATGATCCAGATATTCCTGCTGATTCGCAATATCTGTTCGGAGATTTTCCATCTCACGCTCATACGTGGACTTATTCTTCTCATAGAGCTCCAGATCATTCTGGTAAGTTACTCTCGCTTCCTTCGCCGTCTCCGGATCATTCTGCTTCCTGTAAGTCATCGTGCCCTTTGCACCGCCAAGCAGAACCGCCATAATAACCGCGACTGCAAGCACCGGTCTCCACTTATGAAGAACCGCAAACATCAGGTCCTTCAGGTCGATCTCTACAACTTCATTTGCATTGTTTTCCATGGTACTCTCCTTCATCTTTGTTTTCCAACATGTAAAATTCCACGCAAAAATTATTCCACCGTCACACTCTTCGCCAGATTTCTCGGCTTATCCACATCAAGTCCCTTCGCGACAGATACATAATATCCCATAAGCTGCAGCGGAATCACCGCAAGACTCGCCGCAAACAGCGGATCCGTCTTCGGGATATAGATCACAAACTCCGCGCAATCCTCGATGCTGTAATTTCCATAGGTCGTGAGTGCCATCAGATACGCCCCGCGGCTCTTGCACTCGACCATGTTGCTGACAGTCTTCTCATAGAGATCCTGCTGCGTCAAAACTCCGATCACCAGCGTTCCCGGCTCGATCAGGCTGATCGTTCCATGCTTCAGCTCCCCGGCCGCATAGGCCTCAGAGTGGATATAGCTGATCTCCTTCATCTTAAGACTGCCTTCCAGACTCACCGCATAGTCGATTCCGCGGCCGATAAAGAACATATTCTGTGCGTTCATCTGCTTCGCCGCGAACCACTGGATCCGCTCCTTGTCCTCGAGAAGCTTCTCGATCTTATCCGGGATCGTCTGAAGCTCCGCGATCAGCTCCGCTGCCCTGTCCTCATCGATCATTTCACGCACGCGGGCAAATTCGATGGATATAATATAGGATGCGATCAGCTGTGTGCTGTACGCCTTCGTCGTCGCGACCGCGATCTCCGGTCCCGCAAGCGTGTAGAAAACATGGTCCGCTTCCCGGGCGATCGTGGATCCGACTACATTGACGATTGCTAACGTCTTAATCCCATGGGTCTTCGCCTCCCGGAGCGCCGCAAGACTATCCGCCGTCTCTCCGGACTGGCTTACGATGATCACAAGAGAATTCGGCGCAAACAGCATTCTCCGGTAACGGAACTCCGACGCCAGCTCCACGCGGACCGGGATCTGGGCCAGCTCCTCGATCACATACTGAGCCGCGACACCAACATGATAAGCGGAACCACAGGCAACAATATAGATCTGCTGCAGCTTCTGGATCTCTTCCTCCGTAATTCCAACTCCACTAAGATCGATCTTACCATCCCGGACAACCGAATTTACTGTATCACGGACCGCTTTCGGCTGCTCATGGATCTCCTTCATCATAAAATGCTCAAAGCCTGCCTTTTCCGCAGCTTCCGCATCCCACTGGATCTCCACCAGATCTTTCTCGATCTCATCGCCGTCCAGATTGTAGAATGTCACATTTCCCTTCTGCAGACGGCACATCTCCATATTTCCGATATAATAAACATTTCTCGTATACTTTAAGATCGCCGGAACGTCCGATGCAACAAAGGATTCGCCGTCCGCAACACCGATGATCATCGGGCTGTCCTTTCTCGCCGCATAGATCTCTTCCGGATAGTCCCTGAACATGATGGCCAGCGCGTAAGAACCGCGGATCCGCACCATCGCATGGTTGATCGCGTCCACCGGCGTATGCTCATACTTCTTATAGTAATAATCGATCAGCTTGATCGCAACCTCTGTATCCGTATCAGAATAGAAGTTATATCCCTTGTGCTGCAGCTTTTCCCGCAGCTCCTGGTAATTATCAATAATTCCATTGTGGACACCAACTACATTCCGGTCATCGCTGCAGTGCGGATGTGCATTCAGCTCACTCGGTTCCCCGTGTGTCGCCCAGCGGGTATGCCCGATTCCGCATGTTCCGTGCATTGCGGTTCCATCATTCGTCTTTTCCGCAAGAACGCGCAGGCGACCTTTCGCCTTTACGATCTCCACATCCTTCTCGCCGTCCCGGACCGCGATTCCCGCCGAGTCATATCCACGGTATTCCAGTTTTTCAAGTCCGTCAAGCAGCACCGGAGCCGCCTGTCTATGTCCTGTAAATCCAACGATTCCACACATATGTAAATTCCTTCGTCTTTCTCAAATCTCATATTCTGTCGAAAAGACAGTTGGTTTGATTATAACACAATCAAGAAAGCCATACAAGTATGATCCTGACTGATACCGCTGTTTCCGGAGAATTCCTGGTGAATTGCCGCAAATTCTCCTGCCACCGCCTCCATTGTGATTTTTCTGGATCCTACTTATAATTTTTGTAATCCCAACGTTACTGTTCAGCATCTTTACAGTTACTTTTCAATTACAAATGATACCGCATCGTGCGGTAGAACGGAGGTCCCATGGAACATTTATTTGAAACATATCTCACCCTGCGAAAGCTCTCCCCGAACACCATCAAGTCCTACAACTACAGCCGCGAACTCTTCTTCTCCCTCTATCCCCGGCTCACCCAGAGGAATCTGGAACAGTATAAGCTCTATCTTCTGGAGACCTACCGTCCCCAGACCGTCAACCTGCGGATCCGGGGCATCAAATGCTACCTGGAATTTTGTGGAAAAGACCACTGGAAGCTGCCTTTTATCAAGAAACAGCAGAAACCATTTCTCGAAAATGTGATCAGCGAAGCCGACTACCTCTACCTCTTAAACTCCAGCTATCTCTACTGGTATTTCGTCGTCCACTTTCTCGCCTCCACCGGCGCCAGGATCCATGAATTCGTCCAGTTTAAATTTGAACATGTCCGATGCGGCTACATCGATATCTACTCGAAAGGCGGCAAGCTCCGCCGCATCTATATCCCAAAGCCTCTCCAGCAGGAAGCGCTGGACTGGATCAACACTGAGCAGCGAACCAGCGGTTTCCTCTTCACAAACCGCTACGGCAATCGGATCACCTGCCGCGGCATTGCGAGCCAACTTAAGAAATTTGCACTCCTCTACGGGATCGATCCCAACGTCGTCTATCCCCACTCCTTTCGCCACCGCTTCGCAAAAAGCTTTCTGGAACGCTTTAACGATCTCGCTCTCCTCGCTGATCTCCTTGGACATGAGAATATCGAGACCACGAGGATCTATCTGAGGAGAAGCAGCCGGGAACAGCGGGAAGTGATTGATCAGGTCGTAAACTGGTGATACGCGTCCGTCACATGCCTTTCCGCACCGCTTCAAGAATCATCTCGCACAGATACAGCAGTTTGGGACCTGCCTGAATATACTCCTGCAGGTCCTTTCCCTCCCCGTGGAAAGTCTTATTCCGAAGAGCGATCATTTTCTGAAGAAACGCCCGGTCCACCTCGATCTCATGGTCATGGATCTTCAATTTCTCAATTTTCATGTACTGCAGGATATTCTTAAGCTTATCCGCCCGTCCAATATTCGCTGCCCTGGCAAGCGCTCCTGACACCTGGCCGCAGAGCTGTTTCCGCTCCTTCGTACTAAAATCATCCCGCTCCGCCAGAAGCTCCTGAAGCATATCCCCGATCTCCTTCCTCGTTTCCTCCGGATAGAGCGGAATCGCCCCGTTATACTGTTCATAACGGTGTTCGATATATTCGATGATCGAGAACAGATGAAAGAACTTACTTTTCGCGTCTTCCTGCCCGAGAGCGATATAATACTCATTCATCAGAAACTCGTACGCCTCATTCTCCGGCATGGTCCAGTTCTTATAGTCGATTTTTCCTTCCCGGAATTTCAGGCAGCTCGTCATGTAAAAGCCTTCCGTCATATGATTCCACACATGGAACTCCCGACCATTCCCCTGATTCTCCAGATATTCCAGATACGGCTCATACTCCTGCTTTTTCCACACCGCATGACTCCAGTCCGCCTCCACGCGGGGCTGGTAGTGATGGCGGTTGCAGTTGTGATGGTTGATCTCCAAGGTAAGATTCTTACAGATCCGCTCAATCGTCCCCGACAGATATTCGCAGGCTGCATCTTTGGTCTCTCCGAGGATATTTTCGATCACCATCATAAAATATGGTTCCGGCATGTGGTCCTTTTCGATGTTTTCCTTCCAGACGCTGCTGAGTTCGATCTTGTAGGTGTCAGAAAAAGTCTTAGGCTCACTGTTTTCTTCCTTTAGCTGAACTATCTGATTGAGTTCCCATACAAATGGCTTTTCGAGTTCTACTCTGAATTCCGAATCTGGAGTCCGGTCGTATAGAGCCATGCGGTTGTAGGTTAAGTGTAGTTCTATGTTGTACTTAAATAACATATCTATTCCCCCATTTCTGTCTGAATATAAATACTTTCTCGTCTATGTATCTTCTATTTTAACATCCATTCTTTCCACAATGATATATCTCAAATTCATAAGGCAACATCTTTTATAACTTCCGATAAGGATCATTATACGCAGTTACAGCTTTGACTTAAGGCGTTCGCAGGCTTGGAAAATCAGAACGCTGTATTTTTATGTGCTTGGATTTTAACTGCTGACAGGCACGATTCTATTAGCCAAAAGATGAAGGATGAACGAAATGACAAAATTCAAGCATGACCTGTTGCTGCGAATCGTAAAGATTCTGGATGCAGCACTGATTACGATACCGTTTGCACTTTGCTGGTATCTCTACTATGCGGAGCGTGTATACTCGCCGTTTTATTCCAAAGGAAATATCCTTGTGGTTGCCTTGTTTTTTGTGGCATATATCACGTTCGGGCGGATCTATGACGCATTCCGAATGAGCATGCAGAGGGTATCGGAAGTAATCTACGCCCAGTTTCTTGCTGCAGGTGCCAGCGACCTTCTTATGTATGTTGTGATCTGGCTGCTCACAAAACATCTGCCGAATATTCTTCCGGGAGTAGCGGCACTTACTGGACAGATTCTGCTCGCAGTGATATGGGCATTCGGAGCAAATAAATGGTACTTTTCAACATTCCCACCGCAGGAGACAGCCGTTATCTACGATGTCCGTCACGGAATGGAAAAGCTGATCAGCCAGTATGGCATGGATAACAAATACAAAGTGGTTTTAACTGCCAGTGCGGAAGAGTGTCTAAACGATCTTTCAATGCTGAATGGAATCAAGGTGGTATTTTTAAGCGGAATCCACAGCCATGATCGAAACATTATTTTGAAATACTGCATTGCAAACAGCATCAACGTTTTTGTTATTCCGAGAATCGGAGACACGATTCTTTCTGGTGCAAGATCAATACATATGTTCCATCTTCCGATGCTGCAGGTCAGCCGTTATTCTGCACAGCCGGAGTTTCTGTTTATGAAACGTGTAATTGATATCGTAGTGTCATTGATTGCTGCAATTATTTTAAGCCCGGTATTCCTGATCACTGCGATTGCAATCAAGGCAACTGACCATGGCCCAGTATTTTATAAACAGGTTCGTCTCACAAAGGATGGAAAAGAGTTTAAGATTCTGAAATTCCGTAGTATGCGTGTCGATGCAGAAAAAGACGGAGTTGCACGCTTATCCACAGGTGAAAACGACAGCCGAATTACACCGGTCGGAAAGATCATCCGTGCGTGCAGAGTTGATGAACTTCCACAGCTCTTCAATATCTTAAAAGGTGATTTAAGTATTGTAGGACCGCGTCCGGAGCGTCCAGAGATTGCATCCCAGTACTGCGAGGAGATGCCGGAGTTTGCACTTCGCTTACAGGCAAAAGCAGGACTTACAGGTTATGCGCAGGTTTATGGGAAGTATAACACTACGCCGTATGACAAGCTGACTATGGATCTGATGTATATCGCACATCCGAGCATTGTTGAGGATCTGAAGATTATGTTGGCTACAGTAAAGATTTTGTTTTTGCCGGAGAGTACAGAAGGCCTTGCAGAGGGTCAGACCACTGCCAGTGGAATGAACTTAGGAAAATACAGTAAAAACTAAGAGGAATTTAATTATGAAAACAGGTTTAGTTTTAATCATTACTCCCTGTTATAATGGAGAAGTGGAATTTAAATTTTCATTTTAGCTTCCGCAATCACCCGTTTTTTGCTTCCAATGAAATTATTTCTGTGATAAAATATTGGTATCAAATAAAGGCGGTATATGATAATGAAGAATGATTTGTTAAAGTTGGATATGTTTTCCCGGATGAATTGCTGTCAACTACTTCTGTTAACCATGATGACAGTTCTATTCATATTAAAATGCGGTCCAAAACACATTCTTCCAAATGTCCAGAGTGTGGTCAGGAAACCCAAATTTATCATGGGACATATTTACGCAAGGTTCAAGATTTACCGATTCTCGGAAAAACTGCACGACTTCATATAACAGCTCATGAGTATGTTTGTAATAATGAATCCTGTTCAAAAGTTACATTTGTTGAAGATTTTGACGGGTTTCTCAGTTATTATGGACGCATGACAGAACGATGTGCTGATTTCATCTGCATTCTGGCCATGGAAACCAGTTGCGAAGGATGTGCCCGTATCTGTCGAGCAATGAATCTTCAAATCAGTGGAGACAGCGTCATCCGCCTTTTAACCGAACGTTATCGTCTGCAGCCTGTCTCAGAATGTGGAAGTGTCATTGGTGTTGATGATTTTGCATTTAAAAAGCGACATACATATGGAACGATCGTTGTAGATCAGGCTACCCATAGATCTGTTGCGATTCTTGACGGACGTGATGGGATGAGTCTCAAGGAATGGCTTAAGAATAATCAGCATAACGAGACAGGGCAAATGCCTATTCATCTGCCATCCAGGAAATTTTGCCGGATGCTATGCAAATGGCGGATAGATTCCATCTGCATCAAAACCTTTTGGAAGCTATTAGGAACACAGTTAATTCTGTTATTCCTGTAGATGTCCGGATTCCTATAAATTATGGAAAAAAGGAAATGACCGCTGAGCTCGAAGAGACTTGTAAAAAAATGCATTGCAATGTGGATAACCTTTTAGATTACAATGAAAAAAGTGTACCGTTATACAATGCGATCCACGAATACTCAGAAGCAGGGTACAGCAAATGTGAAATATCTAAAATGCTTCATTGCAGTAGGAATACAGTAGCGAAATATCTTGACGGTAACTATGATTCTTTATGCTGCAAACACTTTTATAGCGGAATGGATCAATTTTATGATTATATCATCAAAGAACTATCATCTGGTGTGAGTAGAAAAGATGTTTTACGAAGTCTCATCCCAAAAGGTTACAAGGGCGGTCATACAGCTGCTTATGATTACATGAATAAGATCATCGAACGTTTTCATATTGATATTGCGGTATATAAAAATTCCTCATCCGATGCAATTCAGAAAAAGAAAAAGCTTCAGAAATATGATCACCTGTCAAGAAATGGTATTTTTCGTTTTCTTTGGATGAATCAAGAGATAACTGATAGCCATAAATCATATCTAGTGGAGACTTATCCGCAACTTAGAACTTTGATGTCATGTATTCGGGAATTTCGGGAAATTTTTCAACGAAAAAGCATGCCTTGCTTATATCTGTTTATTGAAAAATATAAAAACAGCGATCTTAAGGAGCTTTCCCGTTTTGCTTCCGGGCTGGAGAAAGATTTATCTGCCGTAGAAAATGCTGTAGCCAGCCCCTTATCGAATGGTTTTGTTGAGGGTACAAGCAGCAAATTGAAAATGATAAAACGTACCATGTATGGTCGTTGTGGTAAGGAGCTATTAGCCGCAAAGCTTATATTGTCAGGGCTTTTAAATCCATCAGATCGAGATCATAAAAGGTCACAAATTCGAGAGATTTCTGCATCATGAGAGTTTTGCAAATGATGTATGTATCGACTTGTCAGTCTTCGTTTTGCGAAGGTTGTTTTTACATATAGTAGAAGTCTTGATGGGGTTCAAGACACACACTTTGTAATTCTTAACAATAAGATATCGAACAAGGTTGTCGTCGTAGTGTGCCGTCGATTCAAGACCAATGATGAGGCTGTCCTTGTCTAGAGGATCTAGCTTGGAAATCAGCAATTGGAAGCCATCATTGTCATTTGTAAATTTGAACGGCTTGATTAATTCTTCGCCGTCAGAAGATATGGCTGAGGCAAAGTGATTAAGTTTGGTAATATCAATGCCCACGAAAATCATGAGGTTGTATCTCCCTTTCTAGAATCTGATACTGTAATATCCACTATCGATTATCATCGTAGACTTGATGGAAATAAGTACTCGGATTAATCCGGCAACATCTAAAGTTCACAGTATCTGAATGCATTGAACCACGATATTAAAAGAAAGGAAACGTGTGATAATTAACTTCCTAATTATCATACAAGAATATAATGATGAAAAAAAAATCGCAAAAATTCACGTCTTTCGTATCGAGAACACAGTATGTGAATTACCAAGATACTTCACATATTGTATCCGAATTTAATCACAGCATTCGCTTATACAAGCGATTTGTTGTTGCTTTAAATGGAGGCGATGACGAACTTGCTGCAAAAAAATTAAGAGAAGCAGGAACCATCTTGTTTCAAGTGTGTGAGTGGTCATTGAAAAACTATTTGCACCGCCGTTTTGCAGAAATGGAAAAGGAAGGTAGCATGACTTCTGTTCAGCAAGAAAGAAAAACGGACAATCTACAAGCAAGAACAACTAATATCAGCACTCTAATGAGTGATTTCGAGATGTTTTCTTTTCCGAAGCACGTTACTTATGGAATCATTCCTCAGTATGTACTTAATGGTGCTCAGGAAGTTAACAACAAAGCAAAACATAATGCTTCAGTTCCGGATCCCAACATGTATCGGAAAGCTTTAAACGAAATCAGAAAGATTATTAGTAATTATGTTGCACAAAATGCAGAACTTGATCTCATAGAAGATACCGTTTTCGGAGAATCGAAAGCCTGGTACGAATTGATGGAGGAAACCTCGGATTTTTCAGAGGCATATTCATATATTTTAGTCACTAAGCGCACACAAGGGATTAATTACAAAGGCTTATTTTCTTTAAAATGGAATTTGATTATTGACTTTGATCCATCTTCTGATATTGATGGAATGCAATATATGTATACGCAGTCCACCGGCATCAGCCCGTGGCTCCGTATGTTGAATCAAGTTGATGCTCAAAAGAAATTGCCACCTTCAAATATTCCATACTGGGTGATAGCGAATGGAATATCTGATAATCCAGATACAATTTCAGAATTACATAAATGGAAAAATAAGCAGGGAAAATATCTTTCACAATTACTTGAGAGATACCATGCTGATGACACGCGACCTGCTATTGTAATCATGTATCCAGTCGATAATGAAAAAGCTGTTGAGAAAATAGTCGATTCATTTAATGATGCATATGATGCAGGTGATGATGTAGAAATTATCGCGTTATCAGCTCAAAGTGATTTTGTCGATATCGATGCAGAAAATTTTAAAGTAAGTGCATTATCTATAGAGGGTTTTTGCGATAACTTGAGCAAAAAATATGAAGATCAGCAGTTCGTAAATGGGTTGATTCGTCATGAGATTCCTGGTAGTAATGGAGCAAGATATGATATAGAAGATGCTTTTTTTGCTGAATTACAAGATTCGTTTGAAGTGGTTTTCCATGATATTGCATTGTCTGAAGAAAATGATGTAACCAAGACGAATAGAATAAGTTTTTATAGAGGAGAAAACCCTATAAGTTGGTACGGAATTAAAGAGTCTTTTGATGTTGTTCGTAATAATAAAGATTCAATTATTTCTGCACTCGCAGAAGATATTTCAGATCGTGGCCGACTGCTACGACATGTTTATTATGAACCTGGGGTTGGTGGTACTACACTTATGCGCAGAGTAGCGTGGGAATGTCGTGACATGTGTCCTTGTCTCATTCTTACAAAAAAGAATGAGCAAACCTCTAGAAATATTCAAAAAATATACGATATGACACATCTTCCCATATTGATATTTGCGGACAACAATGTTATTGACATTGAAGATATTAAATCTATGCAAATCGAATTAAAAAGAATGGGATTTGCATTTGTTATTTGCTATTTTGAGAGAAAATTACGCGGTCTGTCGGTCGGAAAAACTTCGGCCATTACAATTGTTGAAGCCTTTTCAAGGGCAGATGCGAGAGATATGCAATCGCGTCTTAATGATTACATAACTGATAATAACGTGAAAAAACATATACAAGAAATAATAGATGACGATCATTCGATGGAGAGATCACCATTTATTATGTCAATGTACACATTTGATGAGGATTTTAAGGGGACAAAACCGTACATTGGAAATTTCTTATCGAAAATGAATGATACTAGCAAAAAAATCGTATTTGCGCTTGCGTTAGCAGATTATGGAAATGTATCAATTGATATTCAATATTTTATTGATCTATTTGACGATGATTCCATTGATAGTTTCTTAATTGATCAGTTGTCGGGAGTAAATGAGCTAGTAAAAGTTGAAGTGCGGAATAGAAAGAAATATTTAAAAATTAAGTACCATCTTTTTGCAGAAGAGATACTTAGACAATTATCAGGAGGACGGGAATCTGAAGAGATAATATTCTTAAACCTGGTAGATGATATACTTACTTTCATTGACGATTCAAGGAAGAACAGGTTTGTTATTAATCAGGATAACTTAAATGTGCTTAGAGGTTTGTTTATTACTAGAATTGCAGATGAAGATTCTAATAAACCAGTCTTTTCACCATTAATATCGAAGTTAAAGGATGAACATCGGACAGTGTTGGGAGGATCTTATGATACATCAAGTGATGCAATAATTAGAATTTTTAAGAAACTAGTTGATGTCTACCCTGAGGAGCCTCATTTTACGGCTCATTTGGCACGATATTATTTCTACATTGATCAAAATTTCGAAAAGGGATTTGAAAATATAGATAAAGCTATAGAATTATCGGATGCTGTATCAAATACTGTAGATTCGCTATTATACCATATGAAAGCAATGGGTTATTCATCCATGATAACAAATAGTATCATTCCAGCTATTTCTAAGAACCTTAGAAATGGATATACCGAAGATAGTGATACATTATTATTAGAATTAGAAGATGCTGCGACGGAAGCTTTCAAGTACTTTAAAATTGTACGAGAGGCAAATATCGGAATTGCAGGACATGTTTCAGAAATAAACCTTTGCATTCATATTGCTAATTTGGCAAAGAATATGATGGAAGAAACAGAAGACTTTAGTGCATATCTTATGTCTGACAATGGTGAGTGGGCAATGAAATATGTTGCTAGAGCTAATGACTTATGGGGAGAATGTAGCGAACTTATTACAGAAAATGATGATGTCAAAGATCTTGAAATACGACTTAATATTCTGACTGCTAATTTGGAGAATAGTATTCAGTTATGGGAAAACTATGTCAAAAACTCTGAAGGAAAGGTGCGGACAAATGCCCGAAGACTTTTGGCTAGAGCATACGAGAAGAAAAATAGGGTTGAGTTTAACTCGGATCAGATGCAGCAAAATCTCAAGCGTATTATTGAACTCATGGAAGACAACATGGCTGAGGAAACTCAACAATCAGGCAATATTAGAATTTGGTTTGATGCAATTAAACAACTAAGGAATGTGGATCAAGATTCAATAATTATGGATGCCTTGATCAAATTAAATCGTTGGATTGCGTTAACAGATTCAGTTGATGCCCATTACTATAGATTTGTTCTGAAGTTTATTCAGGCAATAAATGGCAGTGATTCTGCGGAACATGAACTTCCTAGTTTGCTAAGAGAGTTAAAGAGCAGATCTATTAACCTATATAACAGAACAACTCCAAGGCATTGGTTAACTCGTTCAGCGGAAGGTCTTGGTGCACTTGTGTCTAATACTAGGGAAAGGCGTTCGGCTGTTTCGGAAGAGGAAATGGCGAAAGAAATGCTTTTATTGATAGGGCGTATTTCAAACAATTATGTAAATGATAGTCATGCATACTTGACTTATCGGGGGGTAGAGGTGTATTTTAATCCATCATCAACAAAGGGAGAAATTGATTCATCGAAAATACATCAAAGAGTTAAGTTTGGGGTTGGTTTTAGCTATGATGGACCTAGGGCATATAATACATCAATTAGGTTGCTTGGCAAAGATGAGTACATGGAAGAAGTTCGTCCGTTAACAACTGGAATGCTTGTTAAGTGTGAAGTTGTTAAGAACGTTTCATTTTTTACCCAAGTTCGCATTATTGGTTACGATATTGATGGCTGTATTCATATTTCTGAGTACAGTGATAAGTATAATGATAATCAGAGACCAAAAAACGGTACAGTATTAGATGTAAAACTTCTCAATGAGAAATATGATGAAAAAAAAGGAAAAAACATCTGGATGGCAACAATGGATATTGGAAATGCTCCTGATACGGAAAGTGATACTCCTACTGATTTTGCTTCAAAAATAAAAGCCTTGAATCTCAAATATGATAAAATAGATTGAGAAATGTCATTTGAAATTTCTCATAAGTTTTATGGAAAAACTCCTTCTGAATATTCCGTTGCGGCGAAGCCGCCTGTATGTTATTGTGCCTGAGATGGATCC
>UMDQ01029097.1_pt1 | contig 15281 bp, 15 predicted proteins | sample 1964531 | NCBI WGS metagenome assembly UMDQ01 (sample SAMEA4835998, study PRJEB28245) | human gut metagenome | biome: gut microbiome; material: fecal sample | place: Denmark | collected 2008
CAGTCGTAGGTGAACGTACTTGGAAAGAATTGAACGGGGAACCATGCATAGACCTAGAGCTGGTAACCCCAGATAAGAAACAGATATGTACCAGTAGGGCATTTGGCGAGGCGATATCCGAGATTGAGGGACTGGAAGAGGCCGTATCCTCTTACGCCAGTATTTGCGCAGGAAAGCTTCGCAAACAAAGATCCTGCGCTCAAGTGCTCATGGTATTCATCCACACGAATAACTTCCGGGAAGATCTGCCTCAATACTTCCAGAATTGCGTGGTCAAGCTACCGGTACCAACGAACAACACGCCAGAGATCGTACACTATGCGTTGATAGCCCTCCGGAACATTTATAGGAAAGGATATTTTTTCAAGAAAGCCGGGGTTATTATCATCGATATCGTTCCTGATAGTGCGATCCAGCAAAACATGTTCGATAACGTGGATAGAGAGAGACAAAAGAAGCTCATGAAAGTGGTAGACCGATTGAATAGCGGATTTAGCAGGAATAACCTATCTTTGGCAATACAAGGAGGCCGGAGAAAGTGGAAACTGAAACAAGAACTCCTATCCCCTTGTTATACTACAAGATTGTCAGACATCATAAATATTAAATGATATGTGCTTCTATAACTCAATGTCCAAAAAGGCGAAAGAACTTGCGGCTCGTTACGGTCGGAACCTAAGCGTGGTAGAAATCGCTGAAAAAATTCTGGAAGAACAGGAGCAATACAGGGTTAACGCATTCACTTTTCCAGACTATCCGATTATAACAGCAGATCCAAAGATTCAAAGTTTCAAGTGGGGTTTAATACCATTCTGGATTAAGGACGAAAAGCAAGCGGATGAGATAAAACGCATGACATTGAACGCACGGGCTGATACGATCTTTCAGAAGCCCTCGTTCCGGGATCCAATCATAAAGAAACGGTGTATTGTCCCTTCGACTGGATATTTTGAATGGAGACATGAAGGAGATAAAAAGATCCCCTACTACATCTATGTCAAAGATGAGTCTATTTTCTCAATGGCTGGGATTTATGACTCATGGCTTGATAAAAGTACCGGAGAAATCGTTAATACTTTCTCAATTATAACCACTGATACAAATCCTCTCACTGATTATATCCATAATACGAAACATCGCATGCCTGCAATCCTTTCAACCGAGGATGAAGAAGGATGGCTAGATCCGAAATTAGCAAAAACAGATATTGAAGGATTGCTGCATCCATTTCCTGCCGAAAGAATGGATGCCTATGTCATCAATAATGATTTTTTGAAGAAGAAGGCTGATGATCCAACGATACTTGACAAAGCATCATAAAAAAAGAGCGTCCGGATATCACTACCCAAACACTCCAACCTTAACTATGAAAAAGTTTACGTTTTTCATATTGCAAATATACGAATTGTTATGATCCGATATTCTACGGATCGTATGTTATTCGTCAGATAGTCAAATCTCGTAATACTCCGGATATGGTGGGCTCTTAAAGAATGGATACTGAATGCTTCAATCCATCCAGCCCCAATTCATTTTTTTCATTTTCCATAGCATCAAATTTAATATTCTTTCTATTCCCAGAAAGAGACATTCCTGTTTCCAAAAAAGAATTATAAATATCGTTAGATTCTTGAATTTCATCATCTGCCTTTAATATTTCTTCATTCATATTTTCCTCGGCATAAAACTTTACTTCTATCTCTCCCATATTTGAATCATAGTAAAAAAAAGAGTCACTGCCTAAACCACCCCATTTTATAAGCATGCTTTTCAGACTATCTATTAATGATATCCCCTCTACAGTTTCGACCTCGCCACCCGCTTCATCGATTAAACCTCGAATTATCTTTATCAAGTTATCGTTTCCTGATGCGGCTTCAAGTGCTTCTCTCGCCTGAACATGTACTCTGCCATTTTGAACTATGTTATATCTTCTTACTCTTCCTCCAACAAATATTTTTAAATGAGAATCACCACCACTATAACAATGGATATGGGGAGTTATGCCTCCATTCCCATAGTCATACCAATCAGCCAATTGTATAACAATTCTTTGCAAACAACCATTCTCTTTCTTTTGGATGGATGGGATAAGCTTAGCCTGGAAAGTTGTTTGAGTCCGGTTATCAACAATACATTCCCCACCGCCTCTTGACGGTTGTATTACCCTTGAAGTTCTCTCTTTCTGTTGTCTCTCCGCTTTCATGGTCATTCAATTTAAGGATTTAACTATTCTTTCTCTTTCGTTTCTTTATCCGGATCAAGTCCAGCCTCTTTCATGAACTCAGCAGCTGCTTTCGCTAGTTCCGATTGAGCCTCTATACAAGCTTTCAACGGGCCTCCGATAATAGAACCGAAAGGAAGTTCCTGTAGCGCATTGGTCGCAACCTGTGAGGGTGTAGGATCTTTTGCCATAGTGATTACTTTTAAGGATTTTCCAAATATAGAGAATTATTTTGGAAGGGAGAGTAAAGAAACAGTAAAAAAGAGCTTGTACCTTTTTTTAATCTTCTTTTCAAGAAATATCCACCCTTATGGCAATTAACTTATTTTTACGAAAAAAATATTTACAAAAACTCTTCTAAATTATTTATTTCACAAAAATACCGTCAACATATTATTAATGATCATTTTAGCCCTTCCCGTGACAATCTCTGAATTTCTTACCACTCCCACACATACATAAATCGTTTTTCTCTATATTTTTAGCTTTATACAAGTCCATGTCTCTTTGTTCTTGCACATAGTCAATAGCTTTAGATGAAGGTAGCCGAAATGAAAACATAGATTTCCCCTTTACATTTGTAAATGCAAAGTCTCCTTGCGTTATAATATCCATGCCAATAATTACACCAAAACTACCTGCTGCTCCTGAACATTCTGTAACCCTGATTCCCGTAATCGTTAATCGGTTGGGCAGATAAATATTAACAAGATAAACATTTGCATCACTAATTCCTCCCGCATGATTAACACGACCTACCCCGACAGGCTTAATTCCTAGAGAGCAGACTACAGAAGGTGTTATTACGCTATTAGTAGCACCTGTATCCCACAATGCCTTTGTTTTATAAATTCTCGGATCGTTCGAGCTAATAGGTCCAGATATCGGAGAGGAAACGCCTATTGGGGTTATTATTTCACGAAATACCCCGCCGTTAGAACTAAGAGTAAATGAACTTGGCTTATCCATCATATCAATCTTTAAAATATCACTCTTGTTCTAAATGTCTGTGTATAATTCTCTTGCCCTGGTTGACACTCCTGTATTAAAAATGTACCAAGCTCCTCTTTCTCGACAGTCCTTGTGTAAGCATCTATTTCAGAATCATACACGCCTATCACCTTTTGGCCTTTTATGACCAAAAACTTACCTTTATATTTACCCACAAGTTCCTCTTGGTTCTTAATATAAAAATCAAATTCATCTTTGAGCATGACGGATGTTGTTTGTGTTGTTGGTGCAAAATTAGTAAACAAATGGAAAAGAGAGAGTTTTTATCTACTTCTTTTTCTATGTTACATAACAATATTATTTAGATGTACGTTTTAAGATAAAAGAGGTCATTGTTTTTTTCTCTAAAACAACTAATGCATAGATATCTGCAAAACAAGAAGATATCTTTTTTGCGCATTTTATACCGCCCCACTTCCTGTAAGAGAGACGGCCACCCTAAACGCTAACACCATGAAAACTTACCTCTTCCTCGTTCTCAAAAGCCACCTAACAATATATCCAATCCCAATAACGATCAACCCAGACAAAAGACCTATCGCCCAACCACCAACCTCTATCTTGATGGACTCCCACTTAGATAGTTCCTTCTCCACCGGTATCGGAACCTCTACCCTCCTATCCACGTATATCTCCTTAGACGGAAGATATAACGTATCCCGGGGAACCCTCATATTGGCGATCACGTTACCGAGGCTATCCAAGGCGAACATGAGCTCTACGTTCTTGGTGTTGGCCATGTCCAGCCAACGAAGGACTACCTTGCCGTTCTCATCACACTCCATCAACGCACGTATGGAAGCGCTATCGGCTGGCATTGGGTAAGGTACCAACTTGTCTATGTAGATCGAGTCGGTACGGTTCTCGATAGCGACAGGCTGTATCTTGGTTCGACACCCGGACAAAGCGAGGATACCGGCTATCGCCAGCATCCCGCAAATCATTCCCGTTCTCATAATAAATTCCACCCCGCAATAACATCCGACATATCCGCTTCTCTCCCATTCTCCACCTTGCTCATCCCGGCCACAATCCGGATCATTTGCTCACGATCATTTACATTGATCGGATCATCGGCAGGGATACCGGCGTAATCGGACACGGCCTTAATGTAAGCCTTCGTATTATTCTCGTTTTCCGGAGCCCATCTTCCTATCATCTTGCGGATCGTATCCAGCTTATAGTTCCTGTAGTAGTTTGACAGGATCTTGAAGATCGCCCTATACCCGTATGCCATAGATTTAAATTGCTTGAACTCTTTGTCTGAGCTTGTCTTCTCTCCTTGGAAGACATCGCTGTTCCTTCTGATGTTCCCGGGGTTGTTGTTACGTAATCCCCGGGGTAAATTGTTATTTCTCATTCCTTATCCTCCTTCATTAATAACCGTTCTGCGGCTCACGATCGCCGCATTTCTTTTTCTCGCACCTCTTTAAAGCCAGTTCTATCTTCACGTCCGAGTAGCTCTCTTTCAACGTGAAAAGCTCGTCTTGTACCTGCCGGAGCCGTCCGGTCTGCTCGACGAACCGCTCCTCCTTATCGGATAGCTGCTTTTGCAAAAACTCGTTATACTCACGCAGGGCCTTGAACTCCTCCACGTCAGCTTGAGCGTCCGCTATACGGGCGTTAGTCCTACGGTTCACCCACGCACGGATGCCCCATTTTATCCCCTCGACCCCTCCCATAGCACCTATTACGGCTAATACTGTATTCAAATCAACTCCCATGACTCGTTTTCTTTTAATATATACGGGGGCTTTTATTTGCCCGCCCCCGATAAAGGCCTATAATATTTTCTATCTGTTCTCCAACTCTTCCACCCTCTTATCCAGCGCCTTGACCTTGGCGTGAAGTTCCTTCAATCCGTTGATCCCGAAGGCGGTCAACATCTGGATATAATCCACGCCATAATAGGAATCTCCGTTATCCGGTGTTATGAGTTGTACCGCCTCCGGAAGAACCTCACGCACGGCTTGCGCCGACACGCCGATACGAGGGATCTTGTCCTCGTCCTCCTTCATCGTGTAGTAGAAGGCGGATATACCCTCCAGCTTGTCCAGCACGCCCGGGACATCGAAAAAGACGCTCTTCAAGCGGATGTCCGAGGAGGTCAAGCCTTGGTAATTGGTTATATAGACATGGGCCGTGCTCGCAGCGTCCTTGTTGATATACAGGTTGGCTATATTCCCAGGACTGTTCCATCCATAGATACCGTTACCGTTATCGATCCGTACCCCCAAGAACGGGTATCTCCCGCCAGGAGCGTTAAACACGACCCCCGTGCCCTCCCTGTACAACACTTTTTCTACCCCCATGTCGTAAAAATAGGGACCGTATCCCTCAAAGAAGACCCCGCCCCATGTGGTTCGACTTCCGAACTGGCTGGCGTACTGGGTGGTTTTCCCGATGGTCAGCATATTCGGGAAGATTATTTGGGTACGATCGGCCACGGACGTATCCACGCTCAGCGACCCGTTCGTGATGGTGAAGTTTCCGATCCTTGCCAAGTTTGCGAGGATCTCCTCCACATCGATCTCCGAGGCCGCGATCTTCCGTGCCATCAGCAAATCGGTCGCCACGCTGGAGAAGTTCGCCCCGAAGGTATCCCAGTAGGCGGTATTGGTTGGATATTTTCCCTTGAAAGTAGGCTCGTTGTCATCCACCTTGGCCACGTAATACGTGCGGGTACCATCGCTATTCTTGACAGATACGATGTCGGTAATCTTGGAGCTGGCATTGTAGGTGACATCCTTGTCGTAATCGCCCCGGTAGGTACAGCGGGGGCCACGGTCTCCACGGGGGCCTTGCGCGCCGTCCTTGCCGTCCGCCCCATCGATCCCGTCCCTTCCGTCCGATCCGTTCGCCCCCGGCTTGCCATCCTCACCCTTCACCACAAGCTCCTTCCAGAACCTAGTGTTGGTGGGGTTGATGCCGGGCGTAGTCTGGGAGGTACATTTATACACGTTGCCATCGTAAGACACCTTGTCACCGGGATAATAGACGAGCTTGTCGGAGTAATCGCCTCTATCCACCTCCGGATAGTCGATATCGCCGGAAGGCGATTGGTAGATACCGCCTTTCAGCATGAGTCCTTTCTGTTGGTCATACGAGAGGAAGGCGTTGTCATCGCCGATACGGAACGCCTTGGAGAGCATGTCCCAGTATTGCGTGCCGTCCGTGTTGATGATCTTGTTCAGACGCATCCAGCCTGGGCCGATCTCGCTGAAGCCGTAAAGCGTGGAGAAACTGCGCTGGCCGTCCACCTCTGTACTCAAAGCTCCGCAAAGGAGGTTGTAATACGAGCCGTCGTCCAAGTCCCTCGGTTCCTTGCTGAGAAGGAAAGAGCCGGACGATCCCGACTTGGCGCAGCGGGCGTACAGGTACATGGCCTCCGTGTCATCCCCCAGATAGGGAAACGTATAGGCCGCCATGTTCCAGTATTTGTACTCGGTCACCTTGTGGGAGGGGGCGAGCGAGTCTATCCCCAATGTCATGTGCTGCAAGATCCCGGAGGGGGTGGTAAGCGTACGTCTCCGCTGGTCATACGTGAAGGCGTGATCCACCTCGGTGACCGTCTGCCCGTCCTCCGTGGGAATACGGTTGACGAAACGGAACTGCAACGACTCATGTCCCACCAATACCGACATGGTGCGAAGCCACGACATCGCCTGACCCTTGCCGTAATCCTTGAACGCTTTCTCCAGCATTCCTTGCATCTCCACCGCATCACGCCAACGGCGAAGAGTGAACGATACGGCCTGCTTGTGCCGTGTCTCGTTCGTCACCTCCTCGCTCTCCAGCTTGCCCAGCTCATCGGACAGGAAACCGCCTACCGGCGTGTTGGATAGCTCAAGCTCCGGGCCGTGGGGCCTGTTGATGTAATCCCTCACCCCGGTGATCCGGATCAGGATGCCGTCCGGCTGGAATTGCGGGTCGCTGAAATTGACATAACCGCCGGGTACCAGCTTGGCGCCGATGGCCAACCAATTCTTCTTGGCCCATATGCCGTCCAGCTCTCCGCTGAACGTGAATTGCCGCTCCTCACGCTCGTACAAGTAGCGTACCGCCTCCCGGAACATGTCCCAGCTCGCCCCGGTCTTGGTAGTGTTATCACACACGTAGGCGGCGGGAAGGGATATGTTGAAGACGGCGTACTTGTCGCCCACCTCCGGATACAGGGAGGCGTTCGGCAGCGTCATGCCATCCTGCTCGGACGAGACGATCTCGAACTTACGGCCATCATGTACGTACTTTACGTCGAACTCACGGCCCGCCAAACGGCCTGTCTGGAAGATCACGGTCATGGTCTGGCCGGCGATCAGGCAATCCCCAAAATCAAGGTTAGCGGGGATGGACGAGTCGTAGAAATCATAGAACGTGACATCGTTCCCGTCCGTGTCCTTGCCCGGCTCCGTATCGGTCTCGCTCACCGTGCCGACACGGGAGGGATAGATATCGCTCGCGTCGTAACTGTCCTCGTTATGGGAGGAAAGCTCCTTGTCCGCACGGGTGACGTACATCCCGTCCGGATCGGTCTTGTATCGCCTGCCTTGGTACTCCAGCTCCTGTGACTTGGGTAACAACAATGTCTGGCTGCCATAGGCCGAGTAGTCGATATTCCGCTCGCCGCCTTGCACGTACAATATCTCCACGGGGAGGTTATCCCCTTGGTTCGCACGACCTACACCGGGAAGGAATCCGTTACCTTTTCCGTAGGATAGCTTTAGAGGAGCGTCCTTGTAATACTCCACCTTGCGGAGGTTGATAGTTTTGCCCACGATCTCGAACTCCGTGTCGAACTCCTCGGCCAAACGCCCCAATACAGCCCAGCATTTCTCATGGTTGAACGACAACAGTTTCTCCGGTGCCTCGATTACCGTACCGACCGTCCAGCCGGAATCATAAAGATTCAAGTTGTCCACCAGCAGCTCCACGAACATCCCCGGCGTGGCCGTCATGACGAACTTGAGCATGTACGGCTTGTTGGACAACAGCTTGTACTTATATTTTTTCAGGATCTCCTCGTTGCCGCCGAAGGTGACGGTATAGTCGAAGACCCTCGTGCCCTCCTTCTTGAAATCGGAGGGGTACCACAGCGTGTACCTTTCCCCCTGGTACTCGATATACGTCCCGGTGGGCAGCTCCACGTGATCCACGAGGGAGTAACGCAGCTCCACCTTCTTCGCTTGCGCTATCGCCCGGTAACGATAGCTGTCATCGTCCACCGGGATGTCAAGCAATACCTCGCCTGTCTTATCATAGATACGCATCTCGAACGGTATTTAAAGGGTGTTCGAGACGCTTTCGGGCATACCCAGCAAGGCACGTACCATCGCCTTGCAGTCGTTACGGTAACGCTCCAGCTCGGCGAACTCGGCGTCAAACTCGGCCTTTCTCTCATTATCCGAGCTCAATTTATTCAGCGTTATCGCCTCTACCCGATCGGCGGAATACTCTCTCCGGACCAATCCGGACACGAGACTGTCATAACTCGCGGAAGTCGCCTCGACCAGCGTGCCGCCGTCCTTGGAAGTGCCGGTATAGGCGTAAGCCGTGCAAGGCTCCGGTACCGGATAGCCCTCGTGGGTTTCCGGCACGTGGTTCTCCAATACCTCCTCGTTAAGGTACAATAGGTAATGGTTGTCATCGTATTTTACGAATGTCTTTCTCTCCGTGTAAATCGCTCTTGTTTCCATATATTTAAATGTTTTTTAGCCGACCCGGGAGGATCGGCCAAGAGCGATCCCGACGGGTCAAGTGAACCTGAAAAATTTCTTACCGAACTTGTTGGTGAGCACCTTTATAACGGTATCCACAGGCAAGTCCTCATGAGAGAAGTCCGTGAGCGCCTGATCGATCAAGACAGCGGAACCGGTGAAGGAATAATGTTCCTCTCCTTTCCACTTATACCGGATAGCAAGGCACTTTTTAGGTGTACCGTCCTCGTTTTTCTCGATCTTGCTATCCTCAATCTTATAATCAATCAACTCAATAAGTTTATCATCCTCCGGCCCTCTCCTGTCCTCTGGCAAGCGAGTATCGTAAAGAATATCCTCGAATTTTATCTTACGATCTGCCGGTAGATCATCCCACGGACTCTTCTTGTTCCTTATCACGTTCCCCAGTCTTTTCCTTGGTGTTTCCATTCCTAATTTATTTAATAGATTACTTGTATCCGCATGTTGCACGAAGCCTATCCGGGAAGAGGCCTTCCTTCGTATCTCCTCGTTCGATAAACCTTTCTTTCTTAATTTCGCGATCTGGCGGCAAAGGGCAACCTTATTCCGTTTTCTCGCTAAAAAATGATCTGGGAAATGCACATATCCTCCTGTATCAACTCCATCGACAACATGACCTACTTTCCATTTCGGGTTAAGACTGATCTTAAGCTCATTTGCGTAATAAAGCCCGATCCATTCTATCACCAAATGAAGGAAAACGGTGTCCTCATGCAAGATAAGGACATCATCGGCGAGACGATAACAGAAATCCAACCGGTTTATATATCCCTTGAATTTATCAGAAAGATATTGAACACCCTTGGATAACTCCTCCTGGTCTTTATCCGTCTTGGCGGTAGCTATTCTTTCCTCGATATACCTTTTCGTGTAGTAGTTGGCCAAGGCCGGACAGTCCTTTATGGAGAAACATCGCTTCAAATCGTGGTCGAAAAGATACAGATAGACAAGCGAGAAAAATTGAGCCAGCTTTGTACCCGGATACATGCCGGCCTCACCATCCACGCTATCGATGATCTCATCAAACCTTTGCAATAAATGATTATCCTTTATACGGGATCTCAATTGCCTTTTCAGTATTGAGTGGTTGACGGTCGGATAGAAGTGGTGAATATCGCACAGGAGATAGTCCGTGGTTCGTTCCGGACGCTCGCGCAGGGCTTTCCGGATCATCCTCATGTAAGCGTGAGGGCCACGTCTTTTCACGCCTCCGTAGGTATATTCGGAGAAAGATCTCGTGAAATAATCCTCGACCTCGTTCAACATAGCCCAATGCTGGACGTGATCCGAAAACGGGAGCATGCCGATAAGACGTTTTTTCGGCTCATGAACGGTCATGAAACGATACGGAGAGGTAACAAACGTACCGCTATCAAAAGAAGAAAGGAGATCGGAAAGGTTCTTTTCCAAGTCTGCCTCGAACTTTATTATGGCCTTTTTGCCATGCTTGTTTTTGCTAGCATAATCAAAAGCCTTGTAATAATTATCCTTCCGGGCTATATTCCCGGAAAAGTTACCTTTTCTCCTCATGGTGTCCCAAGTGTCTTTTAGTGTCCAGTGTCTGCAATTGCCATCAGGTCATGAGCCGTCGGTTTATCAACCTACCGGGACTATACCTTTAGCCTTGATTTTTTGTCCAGTGACAGGGTCTCTTTTCCACTTCTTAATGCTGAAAAATCAGCGGCATATCTTAGGGGCGACGACCAGTTGGCGTTGGCATTCGAGACCGCATTGTTACCATTGAGGTACGCTAGGCCAGCATTAGCACCGTTGTTCGCATTACCACGACGGAACGGACAGCGAAGGCCGGAACAGGACGTCAGAAAAGACAACCCACCTAATTATTAGGCGGCACAAATGTAGAGATTAATTCCTTTTGTCCGACCGCCTTACGGCGGAAAAATCAAAAGCAGAGTAAAAAAAGGAATGGAAACAACATTTCAAAGAACTAAGATGCGGCACTTACGTGCCTTGGGTGCTCGGGCGCTTCGCACCCTTTTGAACACAAAGGACACCCGAACACAGTGCACACGATGAACACTAATACTGCACGGGTACAGGGCTTACATCCTCTGCAAAATAGCAGAGGGGCGACGACCAGTAGGCGCTGGCATACGAGACCGCATTGTTACCATAGAGGTACGCTAGGCCAGCATAAGCACCGCAGTTCGCAAGACCACGACGGAACGGACAGCGAAGGCCGGAAGTAGCGTTGTCGTTATACCAACCATCAGCGTAATACGTTTCTGATGTTCCGGTTGTCACAGTAGGAGCGCTACAAAGATTCTGCATACTCAACTCGGTTATATACTTCCAGCCAGCCGGAGAGTTCGCCGGGACTTTAGCCGCTTTTATCAACCCTTCGATCGAGTTGATATTGAACTCGGAATAAAGGGAAGGGGCAACATAATAATCGGCGCTTCCATCCGCTAGCTTATTCATCAGAGCGCCTCTTTCTATCAAGCCGATATGGCCGTAGAAATTTTTTAGGCCGAAAAAGCAAGGTATATGCATCGTTTGTTTCTTTGTGCCATCCTTTCCTATCACATCGTAATCACTCACGCCGACAGAGTCACCCAATTCGACCCCCGCAGACGTCGGCAAAAACGGATAGTAACCAAAGTCTGTATTCCACCATCCACCTGCGTCCGTAACACCGATACCGGTGCCACCTTGAAAGAGACCGTTAGCATCCTTGGTCGGGTTCAAGGCGGACTGAGGGTGACGGGTTCCCATGATCAGACGATAGATATATCCAACGACGCTATTCGACACGAACCAGCCGGACTCCCAACCATCCCCTTTCTTGCGGGCATAGGCACCGAAAGTAGCCGCAGGAAGATTTGTAGCGACCTTTCCTAACAATGTGTTGTAAGCTGCATCCTTGCTAGCATCGTTATTGCCGCCACGATATTTCACGGCATCGCTCACTACGGAGACCAACGTGTTGGTCGTACGGTCAATCACCCCAGCACCCAAAGCCGAAGTTCCACCAGCGGGGATATAGTAATTCAAACGACCGGGAATAGGCGTTTGACTCACAGCCTCATAGTAATACGTCGAATCTACCCACCACGCATAGTAATGGGCGTTCCAACACCAAAGGTAATCGCCCATAGATCCATCAAGAGCCGCCGGGGAACCATCCGCAAAGCGATGGTGATTCGTCGGGTCAAGTTTACGCCGACTACGGTCTGTAGATACTAGGTAACAACCCAAACCTAAAATACTCGGTAACTCTCGTAAGAAATCGATATTACCGTAAGCCTCGCCGACAGGCGTACTTAAGTTCCTCTTCCAGCGACGAATAGCGATGTGCTTGTTCACGATCGATACCGCATCGGCGAAAGGAATCTGAACCGACTCTCCGGTATCTTTTGACACTCCCTCGATCAAGTACCTGGAAGGCTGATTCGTATCGGCCACAGGCAACTGGCCAATCGTCTTGCCGTTGTCATAGGCCGTGATGATAGCACGTACCTTCTCCTCTTCTACTGTTGTTAATGACATGATTCTGTATATTAAAATGTTAAACGATTATACCTTTCGTATCCGGCTGCCGGATAACAACCTCATTACACTACCTGCCTTACGAATAACCGGGGCAGTGACCTCGATGACTATCGTCTGGGCCAACGAGGTGTTATGCGACGGGATAACGTGGATCGTGGCCGTGCCGGTCTTGCGGACAGTCAAGTTCCCACGTGGGTCCACATACAATGCGTCACCGGAATAAAACGCTTGCTGAAATATCACGTTAGGAAGGACATAGGACGGGAACAGACTCACGGCAATCCTCTGGGCGACGGCATTCCCCAACGTTATCCTCTTGACATATTTCAGCTCCATACGGGTAGGGGCAAGAAGCGCTTGACTCATCAACGATTGCTCGGCCGCTTTCATGGAAGCGATCTGCGCATTGCCCTCGGAAATCATCGCCTCAGCCTCGACAGCGGCAGCCAAAGCCTCATCAGATGCTCGACCGGCCAAACCAGCCTGTTTCTCGGCCTCCAACGCTTTAGCGTTAGCCAAACCCGCGGCAGAGATAGCGTTCCTCGTGGCCTCGATAGCCTTATTCGCCTCCGCAAGGGCGGTCTTGGCCGCTTCCGTTGCCTGCGTACCACGGGCGATACATTTCCACCACGCCGTATCAGTCAACGCATGACCCTTGTTCTCTTCCTTCACGGACAGATAACAACTATCATCTGTCACGATAAAATCAAAGCGATCGTATGTCGTGCCGGCCGCATAAGTGCCGGCATCCGTGAAAGCGACCTTTCCTAGTAAAATCTTTGTCATGATCCTGTATCTATTAATTATCCAACATTCAAGTAAAGCTCACCGGTGACATTATCGAACTTAACCAAGCTCGGACTTACCTCGTCGTCAAAGCTCATGTATAATCCCATATCGGTCTCGTCTATGGAGAAGGTAGGATACAGGACACCGCCTTTAGCCAAGACACCCGTGTCAATATATTTCTTCGTGCCCTCGTCCCACTGCCACCAATTACCGTTATCGCCCATCTTAGGGGGATTATCCCCATACTCTTTAGCACGGTTCCCTTGAGTCTTAGCGAAGTCACCCTGCGTGTTGGCGTAAGCGGCTTTATCGTTGGCGAGATTCGCCGCGGTGTTGGCGGCTTGCGTCGCCTTCTCGGTGTTCGCTTTCAAGGTCTCCAAGCCTACACGCGCGTTATCGGCGTTCGTGGCCGCCGTGTTCGCCTTCGTGGCGCCGGCGTTAGCGTTGGTGGTGGCCACCCTCGCCTCGTTCGTCGCGGTGATGGCGTTCGCCGTGGCCGTATTGGCCTTTGACGTGGCCGCCTCGGCGTTCAGCTTGGCGGTGTTGGCATTGGAGGCCGCCGTATTGGCCGCCTTGGTAGCGGCACGGGCGTTGGAGATCTCCGTAAGCATGTTCTCGTAAGCCGTCTGGATGGTTCCGAGGCTCACCTTCACGCTGGTTTGTATGCCGTCTATGATCTTGCAACCGATCGTGTACAGACCGGTAAGGCTGTCAGCCAGCGTGAGTTCTGATATTTTCTTCTTCTTTTTAGGCATATATGTTCAAGTCTATGTAATACTCTCCATCCTCGGTGACGATAAGGTCACCATCCTCGGTAGCCAGCAGGTAATCGATACCATCCATCCGGAACACCGTGAACTCCAGCGTGAGGTTGAACGTCACGATCACCAGATCCCGAAGGCTATCCAGCCTCCAGCCGGATGTCCTCTTGTAATAGCAGGGGTACTCCTCAACGTTGTAATCAACGTACAGCGAACGCTCGCCCGGCTGGATCAAGGCGTGGAGCAGGGCATCGTAGCAACGCCATAAAACTGCCGTTGAATCGGCGATCAAACAGCATTTAAGCGTGACCTCCTTGCTGTTGAAAACGACGTTTTCCGTATCATAGATCCGGCCGTCAACGTCCAGTACCGTACGGGATAGGTTAGTCTTCACGGTCGGGGATCTCATGATCTCGTCCCGACCCTCCGTCACCATCACGCCGTATCGATCCAAGGGTACGCCGTCCAGCTCGTACTCGGAGAGTGGGACGTACCGGCCTCCACCCTCCGGGGTTGCCACGAATGACGGTCTTACGGGTCGATCCTCGGAGAACCGCAGCGTGAAGGACTCCAGCCTGTCCCAGTCCTCATACGCCGGGTTCTGAATGAGTCGCAAGCTCCACTCCCTGCCCAGCGAGGGGATACGGAAGAGGTGATACCCGGGCTTCGATAGGTGCTCGACGAGAGCGCCGGCTGATCTTCCGTCCACGCTCCGCACGAACGTGATGTTAAGCTCCCGTGGTTTCAAGGTGGGCTTTTCCAAGTCCGGCTCTATGCCGTCCTCGTCCGGCCAGTCGTTCCTATCCGGTTCCACCAGCTCGGGGAACGGGAGAAGGCCGTCGTAACCTCCCTCCGTGATCCATACGCCGAAATCGGTGTAGGCGTCCTTGCCGTCTATGTATAACTCACCCCTCATAAGATCACCACGGTATTATCCTTGTTTATCTCAACCTCTCCCCCTATATTCACCAGCAGGATCACGGCGTAGTCGCTCGCCACGACCCTAGCCTTGCCGCCGTGCATGAGGATCACCTTGTGAACCCGCTCGTTATCGTCTATCGTTATCACTGCATCCGTATCACCTATCACGGCGATATTGCCGGGATTGGTTACGTCCACGTGGCCGGAGTCAACGTACACCCCGTAGGGCATCACGTGATCGGCCATGCCACGGAACATGTCTAGCGACGGGAAATCATTCTCCTCGCAAAACTCACGCCCCTGCGGGCTGAAGAACAGCCACACGAG
>UMDQ01009192.1_pt1 | contig 15180 bp, 24 predicted proteins | sample 1964531 | NCBI WGS metagenome assembly UMDQ01 (sample SAMEA4835998, study PRJEB28245) | human gut metagenome | biome: gut microbiome; material: fecal sample | place: Denmark | collected 2008
TGTTTTAGAAAAATGTATAAATGATGAACTATACAAAGACATCGGTGTGCTAACCATAAAATTAAGTATTGGGGTGGAGTTTGCTAAAAAAATAGAGGATGAATTATTCAAGAAAAAAAAGAAAGAAGGTCAATAATATGGGCATTACCATTTTTATACTTGGAAAGAGTGGCGCAGGAAATGAAAAAGAATTTTAAAAAAATGCAAGAAAATCAATATTTCGAAGTTGTTGGATTGATAGGAATGTACAAGGCTGATCATAGCAATCGCCAAGTAAAAGCATACAGAATAACGAGCGCTGGAAGAATAATCTACGATGGGGTTGTGGAAGGACTTTACGAAAATTTGGAAAATGGATTGTGGAGAATTAAATGAACTGGAGAGAAGAATATCCGCCATTAATTGATGTAGATGAAAGTTTGAAAGACTATGTAAAAGGAGAGTTGAAGAGTTATTATTTATATTTGTATAAATGGCATGAACTAGAAAAAGAATGTATGTCATTAGGGTGCTCTACTGGTGGAAGTATCATACAAATGCCTGATGGATGGTCAGATGGAAAAAGCCCTCAACAACGTTATTCGGATAAACTTTTTGAATTAGAAGAAAAGCAAAAAGAATTTGAACAAAAACTCGATAAAATAGATAGATTAATCAGCGTATTAAATGGTAAGTATTATGATGTAACAAAAGAATATGTCATGAAACGTCGGTGCAAAAACGCTAAACAGGTGGGTAACGAATTGAAAATAGAAGAAGATACTGTAAAAAAGTATGCGGAACGAGCCATTAGTCAAATTTGCTCTAGAAATAGCAATATTTTGTGAAATTGTCCACTACGTGACGTGATTTGACATGCTATAATGGTAGTGTGGAAGTTCGGGGGAATGGTGATAAAACATCGTTTCCCACCACATCATCCTCCCATGCAATTGGCATCTTCGGATGCCTACTGTACCTACTTGCGAATTTTTCACCCAATCTTTCGCGAGTAGGTTAGGGTAAATGTTCTCTCTCTATGATAATACCATTACAAAAAGCAATAGATAGTAGCCTGCAAAGAGACAAAATGTTGACATCACCTTACAATGTCAAATTAGATATTAACAGGATACAACTAAGTAATGACTGTTGATATATGGAGTGCCCAGGATGGCAGAATGCTCCCAAAGAATGCGATATCTTAGATATCAGCGTAAAGCTCCTAATGGGGCTTTTTTTATTGGAAAGGAATGATAGGCATGATTTTTTGTAAACGTAAAAAGCGAAAACATACATACGCATTTATAGTAGACTGTGACACAAGAGGGAACATTGAAGGAGAAACAAAAGAGATTACTATCAGAACGCTGAATAAGATACTATGCGATACCATAGATAAAGTCCTTGGAGACGCGGGAGTTATAAACATTAGAGTAGAGGTACTAGACAATGATAACAGTATGTAAAGATTGCCCTAAAAGACATGTAGGATGTCATGCAGAATGTGTGTTATACAAGACGGAGCGCAAGTTGCTTGACAAAGAAAACGCACGCAAAAGAGCTGAAAACGCAGCTTTTGACAGTGTAAGTAAAACATGGAATTATGACGATAGGGGGATAAGAAAATGAATGTGAATGTGTTAGGAGTTATATATGAAATAACGGAAGCAAGCCCTAAAACTGATGAAAATTTAAAAGATGCAGATGGGTATGTGATTTTCTACGATAAAAGAATTGTATTAAGTGATCTAAGCGATTGGGATAAGCAAGCATCTGAACTAGCGAAGGACATATATCGTAAACAAAACTTAAGACATGAGTTAATTCATGCGTTTTTGTACGAAAGCGGACTAGCTTATAACTCAAATGGCGCAACAAACTGGGCGATGAATGAAGAAATGGTAGACTGGATAGCCATACAGATGCCAAAGATTATGGATGTATATGAGAGTGTAAGCAATTCGTGGAATTATGACGATAGGGGAGTAAAGAAATGAAATATGATAAATTACTATGGCGAGTGTTTATATTTACACTGGCTTTTATTTTGGCTAAGACATTCAGTAATGAATGGTGGATGCTATTTACGTTAGTTGCGTTTATAAGTGATGATGAAAATGGAAATTGAATATATACCTCTTAATTTTTTGAAACCTTATGATAAAAACGCAAAGATACACACAAATAAGCAAATACAAGAAATAGCAAACAGCATTGAGAATTTTGGCTTTAATGATCCTATAGGCATATGGCACGATACAATCGTTGAAGGTCATGGAAGATATGAAGCTGCAAAACTTATAGGAATGAAAGAAGTACCTTGCATTAAGCTTGATCAGTTAACAGATGAACAACGTAAAGCATATACATTAGTCCATAATCAAACTACATTAAGTAGCGGATTCGATTGTGATATTTTGAATGATGAATTGATAAGCATTCAAAACATAGATATGTCAGAATTTGGATTTGATTTATCTTTCCTTGATAAAGAAGAGGAACAGGAAGAAAAGGGAAACGAAAGAGAAAGAACCAATAAGGCATATAACCTAGAGTTGTTTAATGAAAATGATGCAGCTGGATTCTTTCAAATGCCAATCATTAAAAATGATAATGTAATACCGGATGATCTATTAGGTATGAATTATATGTTATCAAGCGATAACAAAGACGTTGGTATTCACATGTATGTCGATGATTATCAGTTCGAAAGACTATGGAATGATCCTGATAAATATCTTGATGTGATTCGTGAATATCAATGTGTTTTTAGTCCTGATTTTTCGCTATACATGGATATGCCAATGGCAATGAAGATATGGAATGTATATAGAAGCCGTATGTTAGGAAATTACTGGCAGCGTAATGGCATTAAAGTGATACCGACAATATCATGGGCTGAAGAAGATACATTTGAATTTGCATTTGATGGAATACCAGAAGGAAGCATTGTAACAGTTTCAACTATCGGCGTAAAACAAAATCCGTATGCCTTAAGTATTTGGAAAAAAGGAATGGATGCAATGATTGAACACATTAAACCGTCTGTGATATTAGTGTATGGTGGTAAGCTTGATTATTACGGTGATATCGTAGTGAGACATTATGATAACAAAGTTACTGAGAGAATGAAAGCATCAAAGGAAGTGACATAATGGGTGGTAGAGGAGCAAGCAGCGGTGTTTCTAAAAATGGCAAGAAGTATGGAATCGAATACACTACATTATATCAATCTGGAAATATAAAGTTTATTAAGCAAAATGAAAACACATCAATAAACACTCCAATGGAAACAATAACAAAGGGAAGAGTGTATGTTACATTAGGTAAAGATAACATGCCAAAATCAATTACATATTATGATGGTGTAGGAAAACGTAACAAACAGATAGATATAGTTGGTAAGCCGCATAAGATAAAAGGTAAATACGTTATACCACATACACATAAAGGCTATTTGCATTATGAACATGGAACATCAAATCCATCTCCAAAAGAGATAAAGATGATTGAAAGAGTTATTAAAACGTGGCATAATAGAAATAGATAGAGATTAGTTTAAGAAGGAAAACGCAGGTTATACCGAAAGGTTATACTGAGATTCATGTGCAACTCATGAACTCTATCTAATTATCAATAACATGCAATCAATTAAGTTTGGTTGCTTTTTTTATACATGAAAGGAAGTGAAATCATGGGAGGACGTGGAGCAAGTAGCAGTAAATCCATTTCCTATAAAAACAGTAAGCCAACAACAGCAAAGAGTTTACAAAAGGAAATTGAAAATGTTAGTAATAAAATGCGTGAATACGCACAATATGCAACACCCGCTTATACAGGAGCAGATAAACAAAGTAAGTCTAAGAAATACTATGAATATCAAAGACAATACAGAGCATTAAAAAAGGAAATGAATGAAATAGATGATAAGAAAGCGAACAATAAAACAAAATCTACACCAAAGCCAAAACTAAAGGGAAGAAAAGAATGGGAAGTAACATCTCAGACATACGAAAGAGCGCAAAAAAGGCTTAATAAAGATGTTAATAATTGGTTTGGAAGAGGCATGTAAAAAGCTTAAATGTTAAAGGAGTGAGGTGAATGGCTAATGAACAGAACTTAATACCAATGTCTGAGCGAACAAAGAGTGAACAAAGAAAATTGACATCAAAAGGTGGCAAGGCATCCGGTGCAGCTAGACGGCGTAAAAAGACCATGAAGCAGGCCATGAACTTACTCTTATCAATGCCAGTAAGTGATGAAACTAAGAAGAAACTAGAAACGCAGTTTAGTATAGATCCGGAAGATGCTGACAATCAAATGCTGTTAATGGTGGCTGCCATGCAGAAGGCAATGAGTGGTAATGTCGAAGCAATGAAGTTTATAGCATCTATAACCGGTAACATTGCAATGACAGAAGCAGAACGTGAGAAAACTAAGATTGAAAAGAAACGTCTGAAGCTGGAAGAACAGCAAGCCAACAAAGAAAATGATACTGGGGAAGATGTTATACAATCAAAAATGGATGCCATCACTGGTATTGTAGATCAAATGCAACAACTAGGAGATGACGAGGTATGACACAGCCTATGTTATTATTATCGCCAAAGTTTAAAGATTTCCTTCGTTTGGATACTGAGCGAGAGTTTCTAGAGGGCGTGACTGCTTGTGGCAAAACAACCGTAGGAATCTTCAAATTCATGTGTAAAGTAGCAAACAGTGACATAAGGTTTCATGTCATCGCTGGTTCCGACCTCGGGACAGTCGAAAAAAATGTAATCAACGGTGAGCGGATGCTGCTTGATCAGTTTGATGGCGTGGCAGAGTATTATCCATCAGGTAAACGTAAAATCAGATTACCTCATATCGAGTATCAAACAAACAAAGGTACTAAGATTATATACATATGCGGTTACGATAACAAAAAACGATGGCAGAAGGTCCTAGGTGGTCAGGTAGGATGTGTTTATATTGATGAGGTAAATATCGCTGATATGGAATTCTTGCGTGAGATATCGCACCGTTGTGTTTATATGATGACAACATCAAACCCAGATGATCCGTCGCTACCTGTATACGACGAGTTTCTTAATAGAGCAAGACCACTAAAAAGATACCGAAAAGATTATCCGGAAGAATTACTGGATATGCTTAATCAACCGGCTGAAAATGGCTGGGTACACTGGTATTTCAATTTTAATGATAACGCAGCACTTTCACAGGAAGCTATAGAGCACAAGAAAAAAGCGGTGGCACCTGGTACAAAGATGTACAAAAACAAGATACTTGGATTACGTGGGCGTGCTACAGGGTTGGTATTCCCTAATTTCAGCAGAAAAAAGAATGTTATATCAAAAGCCGATGCGAAAAAATATACGTATCGGTATTTTAGTGCAAGCGTTGATACATCTTATTCAGCAAATAGTCCGGATACAATTGCATTGCTATTTCTGGGCATTACGACATGTGGGAAAGTCGTTGTGCTTGATGAGGAAGTATATAACAATGCAGACCTGAACATACCATTAGCACCTAGCGATGTTGTGAAAAGATTACTGGATTTCTTGGAGCGCAACCGTAAAGCGTGGGGATTTGCTAAAAACGTATTTGTGGACAGTGCAGACCAGGCGACTTTGACAGAGCTGTATAAGTATAAACGTACGCATCCATGTATTTACTCGTTTAATGATGCCTGGAAGGAAACAACCATCATCGACCGTATCCATATGCAACAGGGATGGATATACTTCGGCGATTACCTAGTGGTTGAACATTGTATAAACCACATCAGAGAACTAGAGGTATACAGCTGGCAAGAAGATAAGTATGAGCCGGAAGACAGAAATGACCATACAATAAATGCCAGCCAATATGGATGGTTGCCATTTGTTAAGTACATCAAAACACAGGAATAGAAAGGAGTGAGGTAATGAAACTATCTGATAAAGCAAAGAACGTGATAAGAGCATGGCTTGACATTACACCGGCACAGAAAAACATTTATCATCTTAACGAAACTTTTAACTTTGAGTCAAATGCAATCAAAAATAGGATATGGATGCGCGGCGATCCAGAAGAACTTGATGAGTTCTATAAACAGCTACCACGTGATAACTCATACTTTTGGGCAGCTAGTCCACGTATTAAGATACGTAAGATACACTCCGGTTTACCTTCATTGATGGTTCAAGTTCTTACTGATATCGTGATACGCGATCTTAACGGTATTGATGTAGCAAGCCGGCAATTAGATTGGGACGAGATAAGTAAAGATAACAAATTTGACGAGATATTGCGTAAGGCAATTAAAGAAGCACTGTTCATTGGTGATGGTGCTTTTAAAATATCTTTTGATACTAAGTTATCAAAATACCCCATCATTGAGTTTGTGCCGGGTGATAAAGTAGAGATTGTACATGAGCGTGGGCGTTTTGTTGAGTGTGTGTTTAAGACAGAGTATAAGCATGCTCACAAACGATATGTGCTGTATGAGCACTATGGTAAAGGATATGTTAAAAACGTCTTGACAGAATGGGGCATGGACGACCCGCTTCCCTTGTCGACGATACCGCAGACTGCTAAGCTCATTGATGTGGCCTTTGCCGGGTATAAGCTACCGGACGAAAACGGTGAGAATGAAGTCATGGGACGCTTTGCAATGGCCATACCATTTAAGATCAAAGATTCCACAAAGTGGGAAAATCGAGGAGAAAGTATCTTTGACAAAAAGACATCATCATTTGATGGACTTGACGAGATTATTAGTCAATGGGCTGATGCAGTGAGAGCAGCAAGAACAAAACAATACATCCCTGATGCACTTATTCCACGTGATCCGGAAACCGGACAGATGCTAGCGTTCAATCAATATGATGACCGCTTTTTAATGGTCGAAGGAAATATGCAGGAAAAAGGTAAAAATCAGATTGATGTGACACAGCCTGTTATTCCATCAGAGAACTATCTGCAATCGTATATTTCCTTCTTAGATCTATGCTTGCAAGGAATTATTTCCCCATCAACATTAGGCATTGATACCAAAAAGATGGATAATGCTGAGGCACAACGTGAAAAAGAAAAGACCACTTTATATACACGAAACATCATCATCGAGGCTATACAAAAGACTTTGCCAACACTCGTTAATAATGTGATTAAGGCATACGATGAGTATACCAAGCAATCTAGCGGTGATGATGTCGATGTAACCGTAAACTTCGGTGAGTATGCTAGCCCATCATTTGAGGCAACAGTCGAAACAGTGGCTAAAGCAAGACCGGGAAAGGTTATAATGTCAATCGAGGCTTCCGTTGATGAAATGTACGGCGATAGCAAAGATGATGGATGGAAAGCAGAAGAAGTCAAGCGGTTACGAGTTGAAAACGGTGTAATGGAGACACAGGAACCTAGCATAAGTGAATTCGATGATCTTGAAGGCAAGATACCAACCGAGGATGATTACCAGTGAGCAAAAAAGAAAAAAATCCATACTCTTTGAGTAATATATATAAGGAAATGGAATTGGAATTGATAGCATCCTTACGTAGGAACTTTTTGAAGCACAAAATGGAAGAACATGCAGTAGGATTTAGCTGGGAAATGTGGCAAAAAGCTAAGCTTAGAAATATACATCAGTATCAATTAGAAAACAGTAGTATCATATACAAGTTTAAAGCACGTATAAAGCAAGCTATCGAAGAAGTATTAAATCATTTTTATGATAAAGGATATAAGTCAACTGTTAATGTACCTAAAGACGGCGATAACACAGCAGCACCAAATCAAAGGCCTCCCGAAGAGACACAATTCTTTGGCGCTAACAAGAAAAAGCTTGATGTATTGATTAAAACATCAAAAAAAGACTTTGATGACGCAAATCATGCAGTGTATAGGAAAATGGATGACATTTACCGGCAGACGATATTTAAAACGGAGTTTCAACTTTCAAGTGGTGCTTTATCACTTGGAAAAGCAATAGATAAAGCTGCAGAGGAATTTTTGGAGCAAGGCATAAATTGCATAGCATACAAAAGTAAAGACGGGGCTATTATTCGATATGTAAATATCGCCGATTATGCAGAAATGGCATTGCGTACAGCAAGCCATAGAGCTACATTGCTGGGAGAAGGCGCAAAACGTGATGAATTAGGTGTGCATCTTGTTTTTGTATCCGCTCATGCAAACTCCTGCAAGCTATGTTTACCTTGGCAAGGCAAAGTACTCATTGATGATGTGTTTAGCCATCCTAGTGATGAGTATATAGCAAAATACAAAGGTAAATATGAGCTGTTGTCTGTTGCTATCAAGGCAGGCCTTTTGCATCCAAACTGCCGGCACACACTTGCAACATATTTTGAAGGAGTTACAAGACTACCGGAACCGCAGGATGAGAAAAAGGCACTGGAAAATTACAACAATGAGCAGTATCAACGTAAGTTAGAACGTAAGATACGCAAACGAAAACGTATCCTTGAAGGTACAGTTGATGAAGATAACCGAAAAACAGCAAGGAAAAGGCTAAGAATAGCGCAAAAAGAAATGCATGACTTTTTAGAAAAACACCCTGAATTTAAGCGTCAAAGCAGACGTGAGAAGATTTATGGTACAGATAGTAAGATATCATCCAAGTTACAAAATTTTGACGAATCCTCATTGAAAGATATAGATGAACGTACTATACTTGAAGTGGACAAGGCATTGACAAAGATTTATGAAGATTACCCTCATATGAAAGGCATTGTCAGCGAAGTGAAGTTGGTTGAAAAAGGTACCGCAGTTGCTGAATTAGACATCAACAACCAAGGTATAAAAATATCTTTATGCATCAATAAAAACCTTACACCAGAAAATGCATCTGCCTTGACTAAAAGAATGTACAGTCAATATAAATGGACCAAGAAACCTGGCATAGAGGGAATAGTCAGACATGAGATGGGGCATGTACTGAACTATGATTATTATGTACAGAAGAATCATCTTGAGTATGGCAAACCATATGGTGATATTCCTTTGCAAAAACTTATAGATGACCTTGAGAAAAATGAACTTGCAACAGAACTTAGAAAAGAAACATTGAAAAGATTAGGCGTTGCAGATACGGATGAAAATGTTGCAAAATATTTTAGCTCATATGCCAAAAACAAGTCTATGACAAATAATGGAGAATTTTTTGCAGAAGCGTTTTCTGATTATTCAGATACAGAAGCAAAATTTGTCTTTATGGAACTGCTGAAAGAGAGGATGAAGTAAAATGCTTTTTGCACCACCTTTAGAAATTATTGATCTAATTGAGAATGTTTATGATGATGAAGGATATATCATTGGAGAAAAGATTTCTGAATTAGCTACACCTGAACAACAAAAACTGTTTGAACAATATCAAAAAGAATATGAAGAAGCATTAAGAACATCTTTTAAGGTTGATTTAAGCGACAGGACTTATAACCCAGTAGATGGATGGAAAATGAAGTAGCACTCATAATGGGTGCTTTTTTTGATGGAGGCTTTATGAAAAAAGCAAATAGGGAACAACAGAAGATCATGAGAGAACTGGACCATAAGATTGACGAATACTATAAAACTCATGATGAAGAGAGCGAAGAGCTATACCGTATACAGGCGCACTACCGCAAGAAAATAAAAGAAGCCGGTAAAAAGCGTGTGTAAGCATTGTTTTTATGAAATGGTCGAAAGTCAATATTATGATAAAAATTTAATGTGCAGGACGTTGAAAATAAAACGTGCCTGCATTTTTTGTGGCAAATCAGAAAGAGAGGTGGTGCATATGAAAGACCCACCGAAGCGCAAACTGCCGTATTTTGGCAAGTATTTGAAGTAAAGAACGGTATAGGTTAAAGGAGGTGATGATATGGCTTGTAAAAAGAAAGGCAAAGGCGGACGTAAATAGTTCGTTTTTTTATGCCCAACCATGACAAGGCTTTAAAAGGTGCATGTCCGAAGGGATAGGGGAGTACACCCGAATAAACAGGAGGAAATAAAAATGAATGAAAATTTAAAATATCCGCTAGACATCCAACTTTTTGCGGAAGGCGGAAGTGGCGGAGAAGGTGGCAATACCGGTACACAAGCAGGAGCGCAAGTGACAGCCACGCAACAGATTGATTACGACAAACTGGCAGAAGTAGTATCTAAACGAGCCGCCGGAACAGAAGACAAAGTTCTTCAAGGTTACTTTAAACAGCAAGGCTTGAGTGCTGAACAAGCGACAGAGGCAATCAATCAGTACAAACTGGCACAGGCAACAAAGCAACAGGAAGAAGCACAACGAATCCAGTCCATGAAACAAGAGAATGAAAAACTCAAAACACAGATTCTGAATTCACAAATTGATACAAAGGTTGCGGAACTTGCCAGCACGCTTGGTGTTCAGATTGATAAAGTACCGTTTCTGAACAAACTTGTTGACCGTTCAAATGCAACAAAAGAAGATGGCACGCTGAATGATGAGAATATCAAAGCGGCCATTGAAACAGTATTAAAAGCATTCCCTGATTTCAAATCTACCACACAGGTTGGAGGCTTCCAGCAGATTGGTGGAGGCAATCAAGGCGGTGCAGGCGGAAATGGTGTCGATGATCAACTTGACAGCGTTTTCGGAGTAAAGAAAAAATAGGAGGATTATATAAATGGCAGAATTGAATTATGTAACACAGTTTTGGCCACGTATCATTGAAATGTACGGGCACTTACTAATGTCTAATGAGCTGTATAACACAAATCAAGACATCAAAATTATTAACACAAAGGATATCCGGTTACCGAAAAGCACAGTATCCGGATACAAAGACCACAACCGTAAAACATTATCATTCAACACTGGATCTTATGGTAATGACTTTGAGACTAAGACGTTGGATCATGACCGTGATATCGAATTCGCAATTGACCCAATGGATGTTGACGAAACTAATCAAATCGTATCCCTCGCAAATGTCCAATCACGTTTTGAAAAAACGCAGGCGATCCCTGAACTTGATTGCTACACATTTTCTAAACTCTATACAGAGGCAAAACGTGTTGGTGCAAAGATCAGTAACACAGCAATCACGACTGCTAATATTTTAGCTGATTTCGATGCAAATATCGAGGCAATGGAAGAAGCAGGAGTGCCTTTAGAGAGAGTTATCATGTATTGTACTCCGGCATTCAAAACAAAACTGAAAAATGCAGAAGGCATTCAGCGTACATTAGAAGTTTCTGGCGGAGCGAAAAACATTGACCGTCGTGTGCGCTCACTTGATGATATCAGCACTATTAAGACTGTTCCGGCAAGCCGCTTAAAGACAGCGTTCGATTTCACTGAGGGATTTAGTGTTGCCACTGCAGGAAAACAGATTAATTACATCATGATTGACCCTGAAGCACAGGTATCTCGTGTGAAATATTCTTACATTAAGGCATTTACACCGGGACATGACAGCCGCTGTGCAGACAAATATCTGTACCAGAACAGACGTTTCAATGGCACATTTGCCTTGTTAGATGACTTGTTGAAACAGGGATGTATCATCAATGCAGAAGCGGAGGGATAAACATGAAAGCATTGAAAGATAATAAAGAATACACCATTAATGATGAACAGAAACAAAGATACCTTGAGGAAGGTTATGATGTTTATAGCAATGATGGCAATTTGTTAGAATACTCTCCAAAAAAGAAAATTGAGTACAGCAAATATGCTGCCTTAGAAAAGGAAAACAAATCCTTGAAAGAGGAGAATGTGAAACTGAAAAAGGCAGCAGATCCTAAAGTCTTAGAAGATAATAAAGCTTTAAAGGATAAACTTAAAGCCGTTGAAAAAGAATTAGAGGAATCAAAGAAAGCAGGTGCATAGCATGTATGCTACACCTGAATATTACACCAATGAATATGGTGGAACACTCATATCACAAGAAAATGTTCCAAGCAGATTAGCCAAAGCGGAACGTGACATAGATCATCTATGTTTTGGCAGAATCAAAGGAAAAGGATTTGACAACTTATCTTCTTATCAGCAGAATCTCATCAAAGAAGCGGTTTGCTTGCAGGCCGATTACCATGAACAGTATGGATCATATATCAATAGTCCACTTAAAAGTTACAGTGCAGGAAGCACACGGGTGGAAATGGCAGATGTAACCTATTGTGGAATAAGCACTACACAGGAAATCATCAATTTATTAGAGGACACAGGATTAAGATGCCGAGTGCTGTAATCAAGTGTCCTTTTCCTTTTCCTGATCAAGAGCTAACAACGTACATTGAGATATACCAGGAAGAGGATACAGAGGACCAAGGACCAATCGAAACACTAGTGTATGATGGTATGGCCAAGTATGACCAAACATCAAAATATGTCTTTAATGCTGATAGCAAACAGATTGCACTTACGGGTAAGCTGATAATCAAAGGAGATGTACAGTTTATTGGTAATGCACCACAAGGATATGTAAAAATCGGTGATGATACAAAACGTATATACAAGGTAAGCAAGCCATCTGTTATGGGATTTATCGTATCGACAGAGGTGGATTTATTGTGAAAGTGACTAATGTTAAAGTCAAAATAAATCGTGATGCATTAGCACAGCTAGAAAAAGCTAAAAAACGAGCTTTATATCTTACGGCAGAGGCTATGCTTGCTGATATAAAATCACGTGGTGTTGTACCAAAAGATACAGGTGAACTAGAACGCAGTGGTTTTGTTGACGATAATCACATTGATGTTGAAATCGTTACTAGTATAGTATTTGACACTCCGTATGCAAGGCGTTGGTATTTTAATCTTGACAATGCCACTTTTCAGCATACAAAAAACGTGAACGCTAAAGACCACTGGATGGATTACTACCTGGATGGTGAAGGAAAGCAGTGGGTGCAAGAAACATATACCAAGTTTCTGAAACAAGAGTCTGGAGGTGTCATAAAATGATAACACTTAAGGATGTTAAAGATTGGCTTAAAGAACAAGTTGTAGCCGATGTTTGGAAAATAGGAACCTATGATGCATCTAACGTAAAAACAATCTGCGTACGTAATCTAACAAGCAATCGCGGCAAGCTAGCAATAGGTGGATTGCAAAACACCGGTACAGCTGTAAAAGGTATTTCCATTGTAATACATTGGAATAAAAATCCAGATGAAACAGAGCGTGTTGCCCAAGAGGTGCACGCTTTATTTTATGGACAACATCCTGTGATAGGTGGTTATCAAACAGTGAAATGTGATATGAGGAGCGACGAACCCATAAGTGTCGGAACAGACGATAATGGGATATACGAATATGTAATTGAAACATGGCTCACGTATGAGCGAAAGGAGTAATTTATGGCAAAAGTAAAAAGTGGAGTCTTTCCGGTATTTGATCTTGAATTCAAAATTGGCACAAAAGGCAAAGATTCGACAGAACAAGATATGGTAACAATCAAGGATATGGAATCCTTCTCTCTGTCCGTTGAAGGAAATACGTCTAAGTGGAATCCTATGGACATGAAAGGATGGGGACGTGCCTTAATGACTGGTAAGAGCATGACAGTGTCACTTAAGGGTAAACGTAATGTGGGCGACCCAGGCAATGATTATGTGGCGTCTGTGGCCTTTAAAGATGGTCTTAACTGCTCATCTAAGGCCGCTGTAGAGTTCCCAGATGGTAGTAAATTGGCGTTTGACTGCGTGTTAGACATCAAATCGTTTTTGGGCGGCGAATCACAGGATGTTGCACCGTTAGAGTTTGATATGATCGTGGATGGTAAACCTTCTTTTACAGAGGCACCAGCACCAACTGTGTAGGAGGTAAACATGGCGAGAGAGTATAATATCGTTGAGCGACTGAAACGTCGTAACGAAAAACCAACAGTGGTATTGGATGAAGAACATAAATATCCAATCAATACGAAAAAGACAAATGTCTTGTGTATGATGGCATATATCCGTAAAACAGAGAAAAAGGGCAAAGAAGAAACCGATCCTGTAAAAGATATGGAAATGATGGACCATATCATTAAGATGGGGTTAGGCGATGAAGCAGCCGCCTATATTGCTGAACAAGATTATACATTTGCTGTTATGCAGGATATCATTGATGTAATCATGGCAGCAATTGGCGACGAAGAAACGAGTTTTGAAAAAGAGGAAAAAGAAGAAAAAAAGTAGCTGATCATTGGTATGACATATTTGATGACTGGGACTTGATAGAGGCATCATTTGCCATGCAGTATCCTCAAAAGGATTTATATGCAACAGGCGATGATGATATGGAATGGCGAGAGTTTGTTACTCTGTTATCCGGCATTATGCCGGAAACACCCTTAGGTCAAATCATCAAGATACGTGCAGAAGATGATGAAGATATCTTAGAACACTTTTCATCAGAGCAAAATCGCATACGCATTGAATGGCGTAATCGCCAATTACAAGAAACAATGAAACAAATGAACAAAGAAGAAGTTATGATGCAAATGAAGGCTATGTTTAAGTCTATGGCATCATAACTTCTTTTCATGTCAGAAAGGTAGGTGACTATATGGGAGCAACTAGTGCAGGATCTATCCAGATGGATCTAGAGGTCAAATCTGATTTAGACGAAGACATACAAGCTGAAGCCAGTAAGTTAGCTGACAGGATACGTAAACAAGTTGATTCGATGAGTGGTGATATGTTTAAAAACTTGCGGAAGAGCCTCGTTGCTAGTCTGGACAAAATGACAGAGGCAGTAAAGTCTTGTCTTGATCGTACTAAGCTAGAGATGAGAGCGTTTGTGGAGCAAATGGCTAGCATGGTCAAGCAAATGTCCGGTGTACAGATGCCTTATCAACGAGCCGAGGACCAGCCAGTACCTAAAGCAGCAACAGCTAAGAGCAATCCAGTAAGAGGACCGCCATCACCAAGCATTAAGATGCCAAAGATTAATATTTCTATGGATACAGATGTTTCACAGCAAACTAATTTAAGAAATCAAATTGGTTTAACATCTCAAATGATTAACAATCAAAAGTCTACTCTTATACAGTTAGAAAAAGAATATGAGAAATTATCGAGTACATCTGATAATCTTATATCTTTAAAAAAACGTTTCGATCATTTGGCAAATGGAACAGATGTTGCTGCAGAAAAAATAGAAAAATTAAAGCAAAAGTTGTCATCAGCCACAACGGTACGACAGAAAATCGAAATAACAAATGAAATAGATAAATTAAAGCAA
>UMDQ01056188.1_pt1 | contig 14982 bp, 10 predicted proteins | sample 1964531 | NCBI WGS metagenome assembly UMDQ01 (sample SAMEA4835998, study PRJEB28245) | human gut metagenome | biome: gut microbiome; material: fecal sample | place: Denmark | collected 2008
GAGCGGCTGTTCATCCGATTGTATCATAGCGTCCCACCCTAAGGTCTCAGACTCAATCTTCGAGAAACGAACTTCCTTCTTTTCCTTTTCTGATGAGATATGGTTATAACAGCGGTTCCGCACAGCCCGCATTAGATAAGCACGAAGAGAGCTATTTATATCCAATGTCTCACGGATTTCCCACAGATGAAATATCACATCACCAACTATAGTCTCCGCTAGAAATGGGTCGCCAACCAACTCATTCGCAAATTGACATAGTACCACATAATGACGATCATATAAATATCGATAAGCATCTTGCTCGCCATTTCGTAATTTTTGCACTATTAACCGCTCCTTAACATCCATCTCATCGCAAAGATGAGATTTTAAAATGAAAATTAAAAATATTATTTCTAATTATACGATCTTCCATCCACAGCTTTTTCATTTACCGCTCCGTTTAAATGAAGCTTCTTGTAGATTTTTATATGCGCTCTGGTTTTCTGTGGAAGGATTCGGGACAAACACGTACGACTTTCATCCAAAACACGTACATGTTTTTCAAAAAGTCGTACGTGTTTTGGATGAAAGATCATCGTGCTTTTTTGACTCTGATTTTTAGCATTTTATACACTAGACTCATCAATGGTCTTATTGTACGGAATTTGTATTGAGAACAAAGCTTTCCGGCTTAACCCAAACGGATGGGTTGCCATCTCATATACGTGCCGGTCCGCCATAACCACTCCATCGGGCCGTAGCGCAAGCCCGACAGCCAATATTGGCTAAAGGCTATCTGTATAGCCGTAAATCCAAGGCAGACCAATACACTCAAGAAAACACCCAAATGGCTCCAATCCAAGCCAAAACCGGAGAAAATAAAGACACCGGTCACGGATTGTACGATATAGTTTGTCAATCCCATACGCCCATAGCTAACCAATGGTTTCATGGCATTTTGAACTTTTACCGAACGGTAAGCCTCTAAGACCAACACCACCCACAGATAAGCCGTCATCAGATTAATCAAGTTAGTTGTCGTAGCACCCATCCACGCATTGATAGAGACCTCACGCCAAGATGCGGCAGGTATATAAGGTTTTAGCAGATACAACAAGCCGATTAAAACCAACGCGACCAACGCCCCGTAATTCAAACGGCTACGGAACTCATCCATGCGTTGGAACAAGCGGATTCGGCCTACGATAAATCCGAGGATAAACAATCCCAAGGTCAGATAGATACGACCGCTGGCAAACTGGAAATTCATTTTTCCTACCAATCCGTCCCAAGCGTTGTTCTCAATGGTCTCGGCTAATGTCGGGACTCGCCGGGGAGCCTCAGCACGAGCGATAGGTGCGGCAGCCGGTCTCTCCACCACTTGCTCGACGGCAGGAGCCTTTACAGCCTTATACGCTACGGGAATTAGCGAGGCACCGCCCAAGAAAAGGAAAAGGGTGATTCCCACCAATAATTTAGTAGGCCATTTATACATCAATACCAATACAAAACCAAGCAACGCATACACCAACAAAATATCTACACGGACTAATAAACCATGAACAAAACCAATCACCAGCAATAGTACCAATCGCCATAAAAAACGAGGACGGAAATCAACACCTTTTTGAGCTGCCCGATCCATCTGGATAAAAAAGCTCAAACCAAACAGGCAAGAAAATATAATGAAGAACTTGCCAAACACCAAGTAATTAATAAACCACCGAAAAATCTCATCCAGCGTCCCTTCCCAAGGGAACATGGCTTGAGGAGCCATCGTCCCCATAGCGCCAAAATGCTGCATCCCATGAATCAAGCAAATACCAATCAAGGAGAAGCCACGCAGAGCGTCGATTACCGTAATACGTCCGCCGGACGAAGCGAGTGTCTTATTCATTTCCATATCCGTAATAATTTTTATTCCTATTCGTTTTTTCAAGTTTGATAACGCAAAAGTAAATGGTGGCACTAAACGCCGCAATACTTTCAAACTCCAAAACGAAAAGAATAAGCCTTATCACGAAAAGAATTAATTCACGGTAAGATAAGCAATTATAGTCCCAACGGCCAAAATAGCGCCGATCGCGGTCTCATAAGGAATCAGCCTCAACCGCTCACGAATGCTTATATCCGCTACCCCACCAGTAGCATGGAAGAACGATCCATGCGGCAAATGATCAAGCACGGTAGCACCGGAATTAATCATAGCGGCTCCCCAGACACCACTGATACCGGCGGCGATAATAATATCCGCGAATGACGAAGAGGCAACTGTCGCTCCGGCTGTAGTAGAGGCTGTAGCGGCAGACATCAATACGCCGGAAACCGGAGCCAATAAAAGCTCTCCCATATTCGTATGCGATAACGCATCTAATAAAACATCCTTGATAGAGGAAGCCTTGATCACTCCCGCTATAGTGCCTGTCCCGACCAACAGGATCGAGACATTCGACATCTTCTTGAGTCCATACGAGAGGCTGTCCGTAATCAATGACCATTTCCTCATCGCCAGAATCCCAACGATTCCTCCAACGGGCAAGGCTATCATCGGATCGATCGCCACATGGAATAAAGGGCGAAACGACAGCAGTAGGATCGTCACTACCGGAGCGACCATGCTAGAGGCGAAGGAGGGGAGATCCGCTTGCAGGTTATCTATCTCCTCGTTCGCATAAAATCCATTTTGCCGGGGTAAGAAACGGCCTATGACATATACCGTAAACAACAAGCCAACCAACGCCGGGATCAAGTTCGCATACATGACAGAGTACAAATCCGCATGAAAATTCTCAGCGGCGATAATCGTATTCGGATTCGGAGAAATGATATTGCCACATTTTCCTCCACCGATCATCATCAACAAAAGGCTACCCCGGGGAACCGCCAGTTTCCGGCCGATACTCAACGCAATCGGAGCCACCGTAATAACAGCAACATCAATAAACACTCCAATAGCCGTCAGCAACATCGTAGCGAAAGCGAGCGCAAAAAACACATGCCGTTCTCCCAATCTATAAATGATCGTATTGGAGATAGAAGCCGCCGCACCTGTTTTCACCAATATCCCCGACAATACCCCCGCCGTTAAAATCCGAATGACGGCCGGAGTTACGTCATTTACTCCACTGATCATTAAAGAGACCGTTTCCGGCAACGACACACCCCCTAATAATCCTCCTACTAATGCCCCTAAAATAAGGCTATAGACTGGCGATACCTTTCTTATAATCAAGAAAATCGACACTAATAATCCGATAAAAGCTCCCCATGCACTCATAATACCCATGTATTAGTGATTCATATAGTATTGGATTACACGCAATTGTTGTTCCAAGGCACGCCCAATATTCCAGCAAGTGAAATCCTTATCCATCGCCTGCTCCAAGGAAACCGGATAAGGAAGAAGTGGCAAGACCGCCAGAAACCCAGATTTATTAAGCGCCTCTACCTCCTCTACGGAACCACCCATTACGATAACCGGGATACCCTGTCTCATGCCTGCCTGCAATACTCCGCATGGGGTCTTTCCCATGCAAGTCTGTTTATCCAGTTTACCTTCTCCCGTAATAATTAGATCCGCCCCCCGTATACATTCATCAAAACGCAAGGCATCCAGAACCATCCGGATACCGGGTTTAAGTTCAGCCTTTAGGAAAGCGACAAATCCTCCACCTAAACCACCTGCGGCTCCCGCACCCGGAATGTCGTCTATCTCTATTCGTCCCGTTCTTTTTATGACTTCCGCAAAATTTCGCAAGCCCTCATCCAGCAAACGGACCATAGCGTCGTCCGCTCCCTTTTGGCGGGCAAAGACATACGCCGCCCCTTTCTCACCATAAAAAGGGTTATTCACATCGCAGGCTATGGTAAATGAAGTTTCCCGCAATTGCGATAATGCCCTTGAGCAATCTATCTCATAAATCTGATTAAGGATCTGCCCACCCAATCCCAGCTCATTCCCGTTTCTATCAAGAAAACGAAAACCCAAGGCCTGCAACATACCGGTTCCTCCGTCATTCGTTGCGCTTCCTCCTATTCCTATCAAGAAATCCCGGCAACCACGATCCATAGCGTCTTTTATCAACTCTCCGGTTCCATACGTCGTTGTTCTCAAGGGATTACGCTCCGACACAGGCACTAACGTAAGACCACTCGCCGTCGCCATCTCGATAACCGCCGTACGATTATCTCCCAGTATCCCATAAGTGGCCTCGACCGATCTCATCAACGGATCATGTACGACACAAGATACGGCTTCTCCACCCATCGCCGTAATCAAAGTCTCCACGGTACCTTCTCCCCCATCCCCAACCGGGATTTTCACGACCTCGCAATTCGGAAAGACCTTATGGATCGCCAACTCGGCACATTCAGCCACTTCAATAGAAGATACTGAGCCTTTAAATGAATCGGAAGCAACAACGATTTTTTTCATTTAATCTCCTCCTTATACCTATTCAATATTTTAATAGCATTCTTATTATATATCTTCTCCAATACTTCATCCGGCAAATATACACCATAAATCATCCATCTCGCTTGAAATTTATGTGCAGGTGCAGGATCAAAAAACTCATCATCCGTTTCCAAGAAACGATAATGTACACGATAAGCCTCCGCATTCGGTTGAGTATCAGTAGCAAAAAGAATACGATCTTGGTATTTAATCATAAATTTTCTTGCGGTATACGGTTGACGCCCCAATTCGCTGATTCTTGCGTCAATATCAATATACAAATTAGGATATTTCTCCAACCATAAGGCTACACGGCCCAAGTCTTCTGCTAAGTTTGCCATATGAGCCGCAATAAAAATCGTATTTGGATGCCGTTCTATCACTCGATTTCTCTGATCCAATAAATCCTCCTTAGACGGAATATTCGTATTAAAATAAGCCCAAGCCGGATTAGCGATCAATTCCTCATACCGCTCATTATATTTATCCACAGGACCATTATGAAAAGCCTTTGGATCTGAGGAGTGAATCATAACAGGGATTCCCAATTCACCACACTTTGCCCAAATAGGATCTATGCGAGGATCATCGATTCGAATCAATTTGCCATTCTTATCTTTTAAAGTCAGCCCCAATGCCTTATAAATTTGTAGTCCCCGAGCCCCCATTCGCACGGCCTCTTCCAATCTTTCAGCTTCCTTTTCGCCAAAACCGGTCTCATCAATCCTACTAAAATCAGGAGAAAAGAAAACAAGAAACCTTTCTCGCGAGATAGCGTGATACACGCTCAAATTTTCCTTATAAAGATCATTCTCTGAAAGACCATCCAAATTAGCACACATCCAGACTCCAGCCTTATCCATCTCTTTCAAATAATATTCGGCCTTACTAAGATCCCTTAAATGATTATGAATATCGATCACTGGATATTTAGGCTTAATTATTTTGGTTTCCTTAACGACCAATTGACTTTTAGGCGACCAATCCACAAGTCTCAAATCCGAAGTCTGCGCGGACGTGGCTATCGCATAAGAGATGAAACAAGTAAATAGGAAACCGTATCTTTTAATAAATATCTTCTTCATTTTAAATCCATCTTTATTTACCCAGTAACATATCCATCATGCGAATTATCGCATGATGGTATGCCACTGATTATCTAGTTAAGTAAGTACAACCACCTCGTGATTAGCGATAGAAGTAATTTGGAATGTACTCCAGCCTTTCTCCACATCCGCGGTAATTCTTTGTCCGGATACAAGCAATGTCGGATATTCCCCTTGGATATGATCCTCTAATTTAATCTTAATCTTAATGGGACCCACAGGAATGTATTCCTCCAAAGGCGCACGCCATGTAGCCGCACTTGTTAAATTAACAAGGTGAAGAATCATTCTACCCGGCTGTTTATACAGGCTACAATCGATCAGCCCCGGTCCGGAAACTACAATAGGCAATTCATCCTTCAATGTCCATTTGATTATATTAGAGAGTAAATTACCATGATCAGGAAGATTATAACGAGCGAATTGCCGATCTATATCAGCAGGCATATAAACGATACGACTACCATTCGACAATGTATTCAGAATAAGTCCCGGTATATCCGTTTTCGGTTCTCTCATCCAAGCTGTTTCCGGAGGATAAATAGGGAATTCAGGAATAAAAGTCATCAATACATCCGCATTCGCATCCACTTGAAGAGGCCGTAGTTCTCCTCCGAAAGGAAGGATATCCGTTTGCTCAAAACCTTTCAATATAGCATGTCTTTCTCCCGTGATCCCGGGCTCCGTACCCGTCTGCGGTCCATAAATATTCGCCCGAATTTCAGGGGTCAGTCTTAAATAAGTATGAAGTGTCTTATTAGAGACTTTTAAACGATCATTCTTTAGATGCGCCTTGAATAAATCTCCCAATGCGAAATCTTTTAAGGGTTCGCCAAATTCATCATACAAAGAGCTTTCTCCCGTAGCAAACAAGCTTCCCCCATTCTCGACGAATCGTTTAACACTAGCTATTTGTTCTTTTGTCATACTTCCCACATTCGGTAATACAAGAGTCTTAAATCTTGAAGCGTCGCGATCTATATGATCCGCATTGACAGGCAGGTAAGGGATTCGAGCACGAATAAGAGCCTCCACAATGCCTCTCCAAGGAAGATTCACCTTATTTTCCGTATCATCACGACCATAAAAATCATGGTTTCCTTGAGACCAAACGACACCGACCGTGCCTATGGGTTCCCGGTTAATCAGATATTCCTCATTCGCTTTATGCCATTTGAATATCGGCTCGGCCGTATGATACATACGACGGTCCTCATGATAAGCCGCGATATGATGCCACCAAGGTTGGATTCCCCCGGCAAAGGCCTCGATCATCCACATATGTGCTTCCTGTACGGGTTTGGTAGAAATCCTGAAAGTCGGCCTTCCCGCTTGATACATGGCCATACTATTGGGTATTAATTTATCCCAACCTAACAAGCCATGGATTAGTTTTCCGGCATCCGCTATATTCTGGAAACCTGTAGCATCATTCCTTGATTGGTGATCAAGCATAATGATATCCGCTCGTTTAGCGATCTCCTTAAAATCGCGAAAGAATCCGGATTGGGTACTTATCCACCCACTATTCATGCCCGACCAAACACAATTCGGACCACCTACCGCTTTCGTCGTACGATTATTCAAATCCCATATTTCTAATCTTTGCTCATAACTCCAACGTATCCATTGGCGATAGACAGGATCATTCCAATCTTTCTTTTTAGGCAGTTCTTTTCCTGTTTTAGCACGAAAACTCTTCCTGCAATTCTCACAATAACAAATGGACTCACGTCCTAAACCACTCCAGCTATTATCCGTAAACCCCTCGGGATGATACAACTCATATATCTCTTTCAATATCGAAGGGATATGTTCCTTATAATAAGGACCACTTATGCAAGTAATATACAAATCGCCCGCTTTATAGGGCTTTCCTTTCGCATCCAAGGCAAACCAATCCGGATGAGCCTTATAAAGCTCTTCATTCGCACGGTTTGAATCCATACGGGCAAAGACAGCCAACCCATCCTCGTGGGCGGCACGGCATAGATCACCAAACAAGTCCCGTCCCTGTAAATATTGTGCTTGATAATGATAAGGAATCTTTGTTGGATAATAAGCTACGATACCTCCCGCATTTATGACAACACCTTGTATTTGCGTTTTTTTCCATTGATTACGCCACCAATCAATATCATAAATGATAGGATCTTTCTCCGTAATATTGGTTTGTCCCCATCTTGTAACTTTACGAAACCAAGGAGTTTCATTATTATCCATCGATTTATTTTCCACCTTAGCCGTAGGTACGGCATCAACTACCGAAAAAAGACTAGCGCCTGTAAACGATAATGTGGCGGCTGTCGCTCTCTTCAAAAAAGACCTACGGCCATTGTTCGCATCCACAGACTTTGCTAAATTATCTAGAGAATGATTTACTTTATTAGATTTCATTAGATTCAAAATTAATTAATACTTAGAATTATATATAAATAGACCCTAAAAAACACCCAAGACATACGATCAATCATATCCGGGATTTTGCGGAAATATAGTAGGATCATTTATGATTTGAACCTGACTTAAAGGTATCGGGAATACGGTCATATAAGGAGCCATTCCCTTATCTTTCATAACCTCATAAGCCTTACCGGTTCTCACCAAATCAAACCAACGGACACCTTCGAAAGACAGCTCCAAACGTCTTTCAAGCACAATAGCGTCTCGTGTCTCAGTCTGGGACATCGTATTGGGATACCCCTCTAATCCTGCTCTAGTACGCACTTGATTCAAAAAAGGAATCGCTTGTTGAGGCTTACCATTTTCATTCAATGCTTCAGCATACATCAACAAAACATCCGCATAACGAATTACCTTCCAATTCGCTTTACTATCAGCTCGAACAGGTGAACTATCAAAATACTTCTTCGTATACGTCTGGTTCGTACTTGTAGGTAACGCATGGAAAACAGAATCCGCATCATAAAAGCCTCCCGGAACACCAACTGTCACCTCTTTCCGAGTATCACCCGGCACAAACAGGCTTATCAATTCTTGCGTCGGATTGTTATATTCTTGTCCTGCCCCTGTAATATTGAAGAACTCATTCATCTCACTGAAATTAGGAAAGAACGCAGTCGTAAAAGTACTACCCTCTCCAATACCGGACTGGTACTCTATATCAAATATATATTCACTATGATGTTCCGATTTTGTATAATCAAAAAGATCCTCATAATTCGCTAATAGTTGATATCCCATAGTGGTTACCTCTTTTAATTTACTCTCTGCATTCAAAAAGTCTCCTTTGGTTAAATAAACCCTTCCCAACAGGGATTTAGCGGCTCCACTAGTGGCCCTTCCAACCTCATCCCCTGAGCATTTTGCCGGTAAAGCGGATTCCGCAGCAATGAAATCTGGAATGATAATCGTCTCATACACATTTTCAACCGGTTCCCTAGGGACCCTGTAAGAGCCCTCAATACTAACCGGGGTGGTAACCGCAGGCACAGCTCCAAATATTCTCACCAAATCAAAATAAGCCAAAGCCCTAAGAAAACGAGCCTCCCCGATATAGCGTTCCTTATTAGGAACAGCTTCTATCTCGGCCTCCTCTATCTTGGCTAAGATTGTATTTGCCCGATAAATAGCGGAATAATAATCTTGCCATGTCGATTTTATCACACCATCACTACTGGTGATCGTAAAAAGATCTGAATAAGAAGGGCTGTTATTCTTATAGATTTGCATCCAAGAATCATCTCCTCTTATATCCCCAAATACATAAAAATTCTGATACAAGTCTTGAAATACGCTATACGTAGCCGTTAAAGCATCTTTAAAATCCTTATCCGTCTTATATAATATATCTACACTCACTGAAGATGTCGGAAGTATATTGATGAAATCATTAGAACATGAAATAGCTAATGACGAAACCAATACGACAATCATGCTTACTACTTTTTTCATACTATTTATCGTATTAAAATGAAACATTTATTCCTATTATAGCACTCTTAGCCAACGGATAATTATAATTCATAACACCGGGTGTCAACGGATTATTTCCATCACCAACCTCTGGATTAAAATCACGGAATTTGGTAATGATAAATGGATTCGTCAGCGTTAAATAAAGCTTTAACGCACTCATACCAGCTTTACTGATTAACTGCGTTGGGAAATCATAACTAAAATTGATATTATTAACCTTTAAATAAGAACCATTATCCAAATATCGCGTGGATTTTTCTCTCACTCCTCCTGTTGGAAGGTTATTCGGACGAGGACTTTCTCCATCACCCGGCTGTTCTTCCGATACCCAATAATTTTTCACGGATTCGTATTGCTTATAACGTGCTCTTGTATACAGCTGCGCATCACTGCTATTAAATACCTTATTGCCAAAGGAACCTTGGAGGGCGATGCTTAACCCGAAGTTCTTATATGAAAAACTGTTTGTCATTCCAAAATAAGCTTTAGGATAAGGGCTTCCCATGATCGTCTTATCATAGGTATTGATTACACCGTCAGGAACGCCGTCAGGGCCACTGACATCCTTAAACCGGACATCACCGACATGCGATCTGTCGGACGAACCTGGCGCCCATATCGGTCCGGCATCCAGTTCCGCTTGATTCATAAAGACACCATCCGTTATATATCCATAAAACATACCCATCGGTTGTCCAATTTCAGTAATATGATTCGTTCCGATAATAGGAGCTCCGTCCGGGCCTAACTTTAATACCTTGTTTTTAAACGACGAAATATTGAAATCAGTTGTCCACTCGAAAGCCCCTTTCAAGTTCAACGTACTTAAAGTCAATTCCCATCCTCTATTCTCGACTTCTCCTATATTCTGAAGAGACGTATTAAAGCCTGTAATCTGGGGAACATATACGTTCAATAATAGATTGTGGTTTCTTGTAATAAAATAATCGGCCGTTAGATTAACCCTACTATTAAAAACACTTACGTCCAAACCGACATTAAACGCTCTTTGTTTCTCCCATGTCAATAAGGCATTCTCGATATTAGCCGGAGCGAATCCCCCCACCCCTTTGTCTGCTAAAACATAAGACTCATAATCTATAGTCGCGATATGAGCATAATTACCTATATTATTATTACCCGTCTCACCATAGCTAGCTCTTAACTTCAAATTTGTAATCGCCTCTACAGACTTTAAGAAATCCTCCTCTGAAGCACGCCATGCTAAAGCCACAGATGGGAAATAACCATATTTATTACTCTTTCCGAAGCGAGAGGACCCATCGGCACGGATAGAAGCCGTGATATAATACTTTGAATCATAATTATAGTTGACCCTAGCCAGATAAGAGATCAAAGACCACTCATTTTCATCCGAATTTCCGGCATAGATATCATTACTAACAGCATTCAATGTGTAAACCAGATTATTCGGATAACTCATACTTCGCAAATAATTCGACTTATTCGTTTCTTTCTGAGTGGTATATCCAACTAACGCCGATAAGTTATGCTTCTTAAAGCTTTTCTGATAATTCATTGTCCACTCCGTTATCCAATTAAGCCTATCCGAGCGCTCATCCGTTCCATCTGAAGAGTTCGAGAACACATCTAATTTGGGGATAAATGAATATTTATGTCTATTCACGACATTAGCCCCCAACATAGCCTTGAAATTCAGACCTTCAATAATCTTAATATCCATTTCTAAGTTAGCCAATGTCCTATATTGCTCATTTTTCCTTTTTATCTCATAAGCCTGTGCCAAAGGGTTCCACACATTATTGGTAGCGTCTTGTCCAAAACCACTAAAGTAAGATCCGTCCTCATTATATAATGGATACCATTTAAGCCAAGTGGTAGCCGCACCTAAAATACCCTCAGACTCCGCAGCACCTCCCGAAGCTAAGATATTCCTTCCATTTGAATAGGTGGAATTCATATTAAACTTCATAGAAACACGGTCGGACAATTTTGCGTCCAAATTAGCACGAGCAGAGAATCTCTGAAATTTATTGGTAACAATAATTCCTTCTTGCGATGTATACTCCCCACTAACCGCATATTTTATTTTTTCATTGCCTCCTTGTACTGACAGATTATAACTTTGTTGCGGAGCAGTCTGAAAAATCTCGTCGTACGCATCCGTATTATAAGGATTCGTCCCGTTCAATACATCCATCACAGTCTGGGGAACCGCATAATTCCAATCCTTACGAGGGTCGCCCGATACATCATATCCGGCATCTAAATTCTGGTTTTTTATCCCTTCATAATAATACTGGGCTTGTTCTTCTTTACTTAAGAATTTAGGAGTCCTTAATACTTTTTGCCAGCCATAGTAAGCGTTCAAGCTTATCCGAGCTTTCCCTTCTTTTCCCCGTTTCGTTGTTATAAGAACAACACCATTTGCGCCTCTGGAACCATAAATCGCTGTGGCGGAAGCATCTTTCAGTATATCGATAGTCTCGATATCGCTCGGATTAATCATTGAGATATCATCTCCCGGGAATCCATCTATTACATATAAAGGCTCCATTCCCGCAGAAATACTACCCACACCCCTGACACGGATCAAGGGGGCAGCACCAGGCTCGCCCGTAGTCGATATAACCTGTACTCCTGCCATTTTACCGCTCAAGGCCTGATCAATTCTCGGCACGGCCAAATCTTGCAAATCATCAGATTGTATTTGGGCCACAGAGCCTGTAAGGTCTTTTTTCTGCACAACACCATAACCCACAACCACGACCTCTTCCAAGGCTTGTGAATCCTCTACCAATTTAATTGAATAAAAAGACGCATTATTCAAACGTCTCTCAAGTGTTTGATAACCAATATAAGAAACCTGCAATGTAGAGCTTGGATCAAGACTCAGCGTGAATTCTCCGTCTAAATTCGTTACCGTACCATTTGTCGTACCTTTTTCGATGACATTAGCTCCAATAATAGGCTCACCGGAAGCGGACAGGATTTTTCCTGTTATTGTCTTCTTCTTTTGTAATATACCGGTAGTTGTTTCTTTTGGCTTAGATATCGACAAAACAATATAGTTTCCATCCATCTCATAATGAATATTCGTCCCTTCGAATAATTGGGTTAAAATACTTTGAATGGAAGATTCCCGTGTATCTACTTGATATTTCTTGTGTACATCAATATCTTTTGTATACACGAATAAAAAATTGGACTGTTTCTCAATCGCATTTATGATCTGCCCTAAAGGGATCTCTTTTTCATTAAAGGATAATTTCAAGCTTTGCGCATAGGAGATTTCCGTCTGCACAACAAATAAACCTAGGAATAACACCCATATAGGAATACATTGAATTCTAAATAAGTGTTTAAGCAGAAAGCTTTTAAAACAAAAGCTCTCCAGAAATGATTTTTTCTTCATATCTTTGAACGTTTTTAAGATTAATACAGTTAGAAATAATTGTGTTAGTTCCAGCCGATAGATGTTCCAGCATCTATCGGCTTTTTGGTATTAGATATCTTATTTTTTCGTCATAGGCAAAATATTTTTATATTAATACTCGGTTAACTAAATCTATTTAAAGGGGCTTTATTTATAGTCGGATTTTAATTGATACATACAGTTGTTTTATTCTCGTCCCACTCGAAAGTATAATGACCCTCTTTTTGCAAGAGACGAAGAGCATTATCGATACCGTCGGTAGTACGGAACTTACCACTAAAAACCTTCTCCTTTACCGCCTCATTATTGATCAAGATACGAACCCCGTAATTTTTCTCTAATTGTCGCATTAAATCAGCGAACCGGGCCTCTTTAAAACAAATCAAGCCCTCTCTCCAGCGATATACATCGTAATTATCAATAGGAGACTTACATAATTCCCCATTTCGGAAAGCCACTTTCTGGGCAGGATACAATCGTACCGACTTATCCTTATTTTTCCGATCCGTCACCTCAACAGAGCCTTCCATCAATGCCGTCGTAAACCCTTCCATTCCCTTATAGGCCTCAACATTGAATTTCGTTCCTAAGACCTTTATATCAAAAGTTTCCGTATGTACGATAAAAGGTTTAGAGGCATCATGCTCCACCTCAAAATAAGCTTCCCCGTTCAGATGAATCTCCCGGGTCGATCCAGAGAAATAAGCAGGATAGATGATTTCCGAGCTAGCGTTTAGCCATACGCTTGTACCATCCGGTAACTGAAGGTTTACCCGCTGACCGACCGGTACAGTCACGATATTATTCGCCAAGCGTATTTCCTCCATTTTCCGTACATAAATATATCCTCCGACTAAGAACATTACTAATATTACAGCCGCAATGCGAAGTAATTCCATGAAAACAACCCGGGTTCGTTTCTTACGGCTTTGTACCGACTGCCTATCCGTAATCTCCCCGGACACAATCATCGCATCAAAAACCATACGTTCCCGTACTAGCACCTCCTTATGTTTCTCAGAATCATCCAGCCATTGTCCTATAAGCCTCTGTTCCTTAGGAGATGCCTTTCCTTCAAAAAACTTATATAATATATCACGTCTCATGTCTCTATTTATAATCCTCATTTATATATAAAGCAAACAAGAAACAGAGAACCCTAAATGTAAAGCTGTATTTTTTTGAAATTTTTTAGCACCAAAAGAAAAGCCATAAAGGGAAATAATCAATTAACATCTTTCTCAAGATCTTCAATGCTTTAGTTATATGATATTCAATGCTCTTGATAGATAATCCTAAAGCTTCAGCGATCTCTTTGTTACTCTGATTCTCATAGCGGCTCCTTATGAAAATCTCTTTAGAGAGAGAAGGTAAGGAATCTATCGTTTCTGTCGCGATCTTCCGTAACTCTTCCGAGAATAAAAACTCCGGCTCACACGCTTCCAAGGTCATAATCCGAAGCTGAAGTTCCCATGCGTTTTGATCCTGCAATTGTTTTACGATATCCTCACGGGTTCTTTCATGCCTCAAATAATTCAAACACTTATTTTTCACGATAGTCAAGACGTAAGCCGGGATATTTGACTGATGACTCAGATTCTCTTTATTCTCCCAATAATACAAAAGGCTATCCACAACGATATCTTCCGCCACAAACTCATCCCTAACATACATCTTTGCGAAAAAAACAAATCGAGCTTTATATTCACGGTAAAGTTCGTTAAACATACGTATGTCTGATGAGATTTCCGTCATGATACAATTATCTTAAATTTTAAGAGATAACAAAGCATACTAAAGGAACAAATCAAGCCCTTTAAGATGCCCAAATATAAGGAATTAATATCAAAGCCTCATAATCATTCCAGAGCAACCTCATCGAAAGTAAGGGATACATATGTTTTTAAAAGACAATTCGCGAAATACGGGACTCATCGCTGAATCCCGTATTTTCCATTTACATAAGACTTTACTTTGGAAAGTAACCTATTTTTTCCTTGTACATTTGATTACTTCCTGATTAATATATTTAACCTTCTCCAGATCCATCTTTTCCACCTTTCGGTCATAAGTGACCA
>UMDQ01051153.1_pt1 | contig 14903 bp, 9 predicted proteins | sample 1964531 | NCBI WGS metagenome assembly UMDQ01 (sample SAMEA4835998, study PRJEB28245) | human gut metagenome | biome: gut microbiome; material: fecal sample | place: Denmark | collected 2008
CCCCTGAGCCGCCGCGTCGATCCCCTCATGGTGGCTGATATCTCCGGTGATAAACGCCTGAGCGCCTGCCTTCAGTGCCTCCTTAAGCTCACTTCCGCCGGCCCCCGGGCAGGTAGCTGCCTTCACAATTGGAGTATCCTCATAGAGCTCACTTCCATAAACAGTCACAAACGGAAGTCCAAACCGGTTCTTAACCTCTCTCGCGAGCTCCAAGCCCTTCATAGGCACCTTCAACGATCCTGTCTTACCGATTCCGTACTCCGTCCCGGAAATCTCTCCCATGGCCTCCAGCGGCTTCTGATCGGTAAAATTCAACCGGTCCGCCACAATATCTGCCATGCACCCCGGCGCCGAATCAAAATTTGTATGCATCGCATAGTATGACACATCCGACTGGATCAGGGACACAAGCCGTCTTCCAATAAAATCCTCGTCCGAAACATGCTTCACCGGCTTAAAGATCAGCGGATGATGGCTTAACAGCATATCTGCCCCGATCTCCTTCGCCCGCTCTACCGCCGCGTCATCCGCGTCCAGCGTCAGAAGGATCTTCTTCACGTCCTTGTCGATCCGCCCCGCTAAAAGTCCCGGATTATCCCAGTCACAGGCACAGGCCTTCGGCGCAAGCGCCTCTAAGATTTCAATGATCTCCCTGCATTTCATGCTGTACCTCCTGATTTTCTTTTAACTGTAATTTCAACTCGGAAAGCCGTTCTGCCGCCCGCCCGGAATCTCCCGCCTTTGCGGAAAGATCACCGATGAACCGCAGAATCTTCGCCTCTTCCTCCTTCAGATATGTAAGAAGAACCGGGTTCTTCGTTCGGATCAGATAATCGCCGTAGAGCATGCGGCTATCCTCAGAAAGGCTTAAAACATTCGGATCCACTGTTTTCCCCTCAGAATCTGCGTCTTTCTCTCTCCGCACATCCATCACCGTATAAAACTTCCCGTCCTCAAGGATCATATCTTCCTTCCGGATCACAAAACCGTTTTCAAAAAGCCATCTTCTGACCTTAAAGATCTCCGACTGCGGCGATAAGACCCACTGTTTCACAGAATCCCACATATGTCTTCCGTTCTCCAGGATCTTAATGATCAGCTCGCCGCCCATCCCGGCGATCACGACAGAATCTGCCTCTCCCGGAAGAAGCTTTGCGACACCGTCGGAAAGTCTCGTCTCAATCTTATCTGCAAGTCCCGCCAGGGCAATGTTTTCCGTTGCTCTGGACAACGGACCTTTCCGCACATCCATAGCCACAGCCTTCTTCACAATATTTCTGCGGACCAGTTCCACCGGAACATGTCCGTGGTCCGTTCCAACGTCTGCCGCGGACTCCCCAGGTTCCACAAACGAGAGCACCAGCTCCAGGCGTTCTGATAATTTCATATCGTTTTCTCCATTTCTCTTTAACACGACTGCTTTTCGATTTCGCAGCCGCCTTTTTGTATTTCCCGGCAGTTTAACTCCGCCCCGGAGCAGACAGGCAGACCATCCCTGACTGCTTTTTCCTGCACAGGGTTTTTCCTGCTTCCCATATCTTTTTACTCATCCAGATAATCTTTCAAGATCTTACTCCTGCTCGGATGGCGCAGTTTTCTAAGGGCCTTCGCCTCGATCTGCCGGATCCGCTCCCTCGTCACGTTGAACTGCCGTCCGACCTCTTCCAATGTCCTCGGTCTTCCGTCATCCAGGCCAAATCTCAGGCGCAGCACTTTCTGTTCCCTCTCAGTGAGCGTTGACAGCACATCCATCAGCTGTTCGTGGAGCAGCGTGTAGGTCGCGGCATCCGCCGGGACTTCCACATTATTATCCTGGATAAAGTCCCCGAGGTGGCTGTCCTCCTCCTCGCCGATCGGAGTCTCTAAGGACACCGGATCCTGAGAGATCTTCATGATCTCACGGACGCGGTCCACCGGCATATCGAGTTCCTTCGCAAGCTCCTCCGGTGTTGCCTCACGGCCAAGCTTCTGGACTAACTGTCTCTGGGTCCGCACGAGACGGTTGATGGTCTCCACCATGTGTACCGGAATCCGGATCGTTCTCGCCTGATCCGCAATGGCGCGGGTGATCGCCTGACGGATCCACCAGGTCGCGTAGGTGCTGAATTTATAGCCTTTCCTGTAATCAAACTTCTCGACTGCCTTAATGAGTCCAAGATTTCCCTCCTGGATCAGGTCGAGCAGCTGCATGCCCCGTCCGGCATACCGTTTTGCGATACTCACCACAAGACGCAGGTTCGACTCCGCAAGCTTCTTTTTTGCCTCCTCGTCACCGAGCTCGATCTTCTTTGCCAGTTCGATCTCCTCATCCGGGGAAAGCAGCGGCACTTTTCCGATCTCTTTTAAGTACATCCGGACCGGATCATCCACACCGATCCCCTCCGGTACGGAGAGATCGATATGTTCCACATCAATCTCATCCTCCGGATCTGCATCTTCATCCTCTGAAAACAGATCCGGATCCATATCATCATCGTTCGACATTTTTAAGATGTCGACATGTTTTTTATCCAGGAAGTCGTATATGCGGTCCAGCTTCTCGGGTGTCAGTTCTTCCCCCGCAAAGGCATCCAGAACTTCCTTTTCATCAAGGACGTTCTTTTTACTTTTTGCGAGTTCCAGAAGTTTTGATAACTTCTCTTCAAATGTAAGTGTCTTTTCCTCCATAATTCCATCCTTCCCGGCACCTGACGTTCCTCGTGTCTGCCTTTTTGCTTCTGCTTCTCTCAGTCAAGTGTGATATTCAGAGCAGCCAGTGCTGACTGCTGCCTGATGATTTCCTGCAACTCTCTGATATCTGCTGTTTTTCCCTTTACCTCCAGACTGTGTTTCTTTATCTTTTTGACGGTTTCCGAGAGCGCTCTCCTCTGTTCCTCATTATTTAAGGACTCGCTGAGACTCGCGTGGAATAAGGCCGCCACTTCCCTGTATTGTTCCTCGCCCTCGATGAAATGATTCAGGATCTGCGCAGGGTTCACGCTTCCTGTTTTTTCATATTCATCGAAGACCATGGATGCCGCTTCTCTGTAAAGCTCGTCGTCAAAATCCTCCGGTGTGATAATGCCGCGGATCTTTTCGAAAAGCTGCGGACGCTCGATGAGCCAGGTGAGAAGCAGTCTCTGGGACTTCCGGATCCCGTCCTCCTTCTCCTTTTTCTGGCGGGTCCGCTCCTTATCGTACTCCCGCTCCCTTGTGGTCACTCCGATGAGTCCGCCCATGGAGTTCACGAGGTTTTTGAGATCCGTCTCCGGGATCATATACTCCCTTGCAACGGCTTCCGTGTAATTATCACGCTCCAGCTTTTCCGGAAATTCCAGAAGCTTCTTCGCGATGGCGTTATAAAACCCTGTCTTCGACTCCGGGTCCTGCATGTTGTACTGGCTCCGGATCACGGAGATCTCGAACATAAAGCTTCCTATGGCGTTATCGATCCGCCTCTGGAATTCCTCTTTTCCGAGATTCTTGATAAACTCGTCCGGATCCTTATAGGGCTTCATATTTAAAACCTTGATGGACATTCCAACCTCTTTTAAGATCGGAATCGCGCGGAGTGCCGCCTTCACTCCCGCCCCATCGCTGTCGTAGGTCAGGACTACCTGATCCGTGTAGCGCTTTAAAAGCATCGCGTGCTGGGACGTAAAGGCGGTCCCCAGAGATGCCACAGCGTTCGTAAATCCGGCCTGATGCATAGCGATCACGTCCACATAGCCTTCACAGATCAGCATATATTTCGCCCTGGACGTTCTCGCGAAATTAAGTCCGTAGAGATTCCGGCTCTTATCAAAGATCTTCGTCTCCGGGGAGTTTAAATATTTCGGCTCCCCGTCCCCCATTACACGACCGCCGAAACCGATGACACGGTTATTGACGTCTAAGATCGGGAACATGACACGGTTCCAGAATTTATCTCTGGCTCCCCTCTCATCGATAAAGAAAAGACCTGTCTCTTTTAAAATATCGTCGTTATATCCCTTCGACCTCATATACCGGTAAAGGTCATCCGGCACCTTACTGGAATACCCAAGACCGAAGTGGCGGATCGTATCATCCGTCAGACGGCGTTTCTCCTTAAAATAGTCATATCCGACCTTTCCTGACGGCTGCTTTAACTGATAATAAAAGAAGTTCGCCGCAAGACGGTTGATCTCAAGGAGCGTATTTTTCAGGTCCGCCTGAGCTCTCGCCTCCTTTGAGTATTCCACCTCCGGCAGGGCGATCCCCGCCCGGTCCGCCAGCATCTTCACAGCTTCCACGAAGGTATAATTTTCATATTCCATCACAAAGGTGATGACATTTCCGCCTGCTCCGCATCCGAAGCAGTAATACATCTGCTTTCCCGGTGAAACGGAAAAGGACGGGGATTTCTCATTATGAAACGGGCACAATCCGAAATAGTTTGCGCCCTTTTTCTTTAAATTCACATACTGGGACACGATGTCCACGATGTCATTTCTTGTTCGTACTTCCTCGATCACTTCTTCCGGGTAATACACGCTTCATCCCTCCCGCGATATGTATTTTCCGCAAAACCGCTCTGCACTTTCCTCTCAGAAACCTCGCAGATCCGCCGGATCCGTCTCTCAGACATTCCAGCCTTTCGGTACAAATAATTCTTCAAACCGGTCGATGGCATATCCGTCGCTCATCCCGGCAATATAATCACAGACGACCCGCTCTTTCTTCTCCCCGCGAAGCTCCATCATCGCCAGGTACTCTTCCGGCAGCTCGTCCACATGCTTCAGGTAGTATTCGTAAAGCGTCACGATCAGCTGCTGAGCTCTTCCCTCCTCGCCCTTCGCGGCAGGATTGCGGTACACATGTTCAAACATCCATTCCCTCAAGCCCCGCATGGCCCGCTCTACGTCCGGGGACATAAAGATCGACGGCCTGTCCATACTGTTATTGATAATATCATGGATCATGATATTCAGGCGGTCCTTTACGGTATCCCCAAGTACATCCGCGTATTCTCTCGGAATATCCCGCTCGGTAATGATCTTTCCGCGGATCGCGTCATCGATATCATGATTGATGTATGCGATTTTATCGGAGAACCGCACGATCTTTCCCTCCATGGTCGCCGGATTTCCGGACGTTCTGTGGTTTAACATTCCGTCGCGGACTTCCTTTGTGAGGTTTAATCCCTGTCCCTTTTTTTCCAGGATCTCCACCACCCGGACGCTCTGCTTATAGTGGGCGAACCCGTCCTCGCAGATCTCATTCAATATGTATTCCCCCGCATGTCCGAAAGGCGTATGGCCGAGATCATGCCCCAAGGCGATCGCCTCAGTCAGGGACTCATTCATCCGGAGTGCCTTTGCGATCGTTCTCGCGATCTGGGATACCTCTAACGTATGGGTCAGTCTCGTCCGGTAGTGGTCCCCTTCCGGAGCGAGGAAAACCTGGGTCTTATCTTTCAGGCGCCGGAATGACTTGCTGTGCAGGATCCGGTCACGATCACGCTGATAGGCAGGGCGGATATCGCAGAGCGGTTCCTCCCGGTCACGCCCCAGCGTCTCACTGCTTAACGACGCGTAAGGACTCAGATTCTGGCGTTCCCACTGTTCCATCGTTTCCCTGATATTCATACCTGACCGCCTCCTTTTCCGGCGCAGCCCGTCATTCCCACGGGCGTACATTTGTTCTCCGTCCTAAGAATATACTTTTATAGTATATCATATTTTAAGGCATTTTAGAACCACAATTCCTGTCCTTTTACTGAAAAATATGTAAAATTTCTGAAATTTTTTCGTTCAGCTCCCATTGAGATAAAACAGCCCGGCAGGCCAGGTCTTTTGCAGAGTATCTCCGCCTTCCCCTGTCCTGCCGGACTTTCAGTCATTCTATTCTTTTTCTTTCAGAGACTCCGCCATGTCGCCTCTTACATCTTCTCGCCCGGGATGACCGGAACTGCACCCTGCGGAACCGGGCAGGTATAGCCGCCATAACGTTTCATCTTCTTGTTGAACTCGTCCTTCGCTGCCTGTAAAACATCCGGCTTTTCCATGAGATCGATCGCGGTAGCCGCGATGACCTTTCCCGCTAACAGCATATTCTTGTGGGCAATGGATGTCCGTCCACAGGAGACATTCTGCCAGGAATGTCCCGGTGCCTGTGCCGGGAATGTGGATGTGTTGATCTGCGCCGTCGGAATGCACCAGCTCACATCACCGACATCCGTGGATCCCATTCTCGGTTTCTCATAGTAAAGATACGGGACAAGGAACTCATTCATCGGTGTTGTGCCGTGTTTGGACTTCTCATCAACATATTCGTAGATATCGCTGCTGTCCTCCGTCGCATCTCCCGGAAGCTTATCAGACTTCATCTCAACGGAATCGTAGAGGGCTTTCGCGTACTTTAATTCTTCTTCCGTGTAATGGCAGACACCGAGATCATTGAAGTTGTCCCACATAAGGGACTCCAGGACCTTGTTTGGAACAGTATTGGAGCAGCCGTCGATAAACTTCTTCTCCATCTTTGTATCTGTCATCATGGATGCCGCAAGAGCAATACGGTCGACTCTCTCCTGAAGCTCCAGCGCGTCCTTTACCCAGATGGAGCGGACCATGTAGAGGACCTGTGCCTTCGGCTGTACCACGTTCGGAGAATCTCCACCGGCATCCGTGATGGAGTAATGGATCCTGGAGCTGTCCGGCATATGCTCTCTTAAGAACTGGACGCCAATGTTCATAAGCTCCACCGCGTCGAGGGCAGAACGTCCCTTGTCCGGCGCACCCGCCGCATGGGAGGCAACACCGGTAAACTTATACTCTGTCTGGATACAGGTGTTGCAGGTACCGGAAGTAACCTGATTCACATTGCCCGGATGCCAGGTGAGAGCCGCGTCGCACTCCGCGAACACGCCGTCTCTTGCCATAAATGCTTTTGTAGCGGCACCTTCCTCACCAGGGCAGCCGTAAAGGATCACTTTACCGCTTCCCTCACCTTTTTCTTCCAGATATTTTTTTATAGCAAAAGCCGCAGCCATAGAACCCGCGCCTAAAAGGTTGTGGCCGCAGCCGTGGCCGTTTCCGTCTGCGACAAGCTCTTTTCTGGTCTCAGATCCGGCAATCTGGGAAAGACCTGTCAGAGCATCATACTCAGCCAGAATACCGATCACCGGCTTTCCGGAACCGTAGGAAGCGCGGAATGCAGTCTCAATGTTGTCAAAGGGATGCTCGACAGTAAATCCTTCTTCTTTTAATACCTTTGCGTAAAGTTCACCGGATTTGTACTCTCTCAGGGAAAGCTCCGCATAGTCCCAGATCTTATCGGATACGTCGGTGATCACTCCTGATTTCTCGTCGATATAATCGAATGCTGTCTGTTTGGATGCTGACATGTCATGTTCTCCTTTCAAAAATCCCGCCAGGCAAGACTCCAAAAGTCTGCCTGAGCGGGATATGACTTACGCGAGCAACGAGCCAAAGTCCATGCTTGCATGAGACCTTGGCGACTGCCGCGATAACTTGAGAAGCTCGCAAAGCGCGCTTCTCATAGTTCCTCTTAAAACAGCTTTTCCCGCTGTTCTTTCATCAATATAATACCTTGCTTAAAAATTCCTGTGTCCTCGGGTTCTGCGGATGATTGAAGACCTCATCCGGAGTGCCTTTCTCCGCGATCACGCCGCCATCCATAAAGAATACGCGGTCGGAGACCTCCCTCGCAAATCCCATCTCATGGGTTACGATCACAGTAGTCATTCCTGTCTTTACAAGGTCCTTGATAACATGAAGAACCTCTCCTACCATCTCCGGATCAAGGGCGGAAGTCGGCTCATCAAAAAGCATAACATCCGGTTCCATCGCCAGCGCGCGCACGATCGCAAGACGCTGTTTCTGTCCGCCGGAAAGCTTCTTTGGGAACTGGTTCTCCTTATCCGCAAGACCAACGCGGTTTAAAAGCTCCCGCATCATCTCGTCGGCTTCCTTCTGTGTTTTCTTTCCGAGAAGGACCGGGGCGAGCGTTACGTTCTTTCCAACTGTAAGATTATTGAATACATTAAAGTGCTGGAATACCATTCCCATCTTCTGGCGATGCAGGTTGATATCCACATTCTTGTCGGTAATATCGGTTCCCTCGAAATAGATCTTTCCGGATGTCGGTGTCTCAAGAAGGTTTAAGCAGCGTAAAAATGTACTTTTACCGCCGCCGGACGGTCCGATAACAGAAACGACCTCACCATGATTGACATGCTCGGTAACACCCTTTAATACCTGAAGACTGCCGAAGGATTTATGCAGATCTTCTACACGAATCAGTTCTTTTTCACTAGCGCTCACTTGCGTTCATCCTCCTCTCCAGTAAAGCAATCAGCTTGGACATGATAAATGTCACGCCGAAGTAAATGATACCAACGATGGTTAACGGCTCAAGTACACGGAATGTAAGACCGTTGATGGTCTTAAACTGGGTCATAAGTTCTCCGATAAAGAACGTGGACGCCAGAGATGTCTCCTTGACGATCGCTACAAACTCGTTGCAGAGTGCCGGAAGAATATTCTTGACTGCCTGCGGGAGAACGATATGGATCATAGTCTGGCGCGCATTTAAGCCCAGAGAACGTGCTGCTTCAGTCTGTCCGACATCGACAGCCTGGATACCTGCGCGGACGATCTCACAGACATAAGCGGTAGAGTTTACGCAGCATGCAGTCATAACGCATGTAAACTCGCTTAAGTTGAAGAACGGAAGCCAGGTCGGCAGCATAAAGTAGAAGAAATATAACTGCAGCAGGATCGGCGTACCGCGGATAATTTCGACATAAACGGTAGCGATCAGCCGGAGCGGCTTAAATTTTCCGATGCCCACGTTGCTGCGGCGCATCAGTGCCATCAGAGAACCGAAAACGGTACTGATGAGGACGGTGAGGAGACCCATAAACAGTGTCATTCCAAGACCCTGTAAGAATAAGTTCCAGTACTTCATCCAGACTTTTAACATGACGTTAAGAAACTCCATCTGGAAAACTCCTTTCGTAGATAAAACTTGAAAACAGACAAAGGTCTTTCCGGCATCTTCACCGGAAAGACCGAGCTCTGTAATTTCTGTAACCTGAAGCGATAACCGATTCCGGCCTTCGCAGATCTTCCATCACGGAACGAAACGATCTGCTCCGAAATTAGTTCGTCTCGATACCGAGCTTCTCAGCAAGGGCAACCGCCTCTTCTCTCCACTGCTCATAGAGACCTTTCTCGTTAACTTCAACGATCACTTCGTTGATCGCATTTAAGAGATCATCATCGCCTTTCTTGACCGCGATAACGTTACCTTCACTTGAATAGTCAAACATGAAATCTGCCATTGCGATATCGTCGTATGTTTTTGCAAGGGATTCACCGTTATCACCGGATACAGCGAGTGCGTCAACCTTGCCTGTTGTTAACATCATAACACCGTCTGTTATATTTGTCACTAACTGGATCTGAACGTCAGACGGAAGCTGCTCTGTAGCAAGCTTGTTCTGTAAGGTTGCGTTCTGGGTAGCAACCTTCTTGCCTGCGAAGGATTCTGCTGTATTGTACTGGGAAGCAAGTTCCTTCTTAACTAAAAGTCCCTGACCTTTCTTCGTGTTTACATTGTAACGCTCAGAAAGTCCCATAGCCTCTGCACGCTCATCTGTGTAAGCGAAGCCGGAGATACCCATATCAATGTTTCCGGAAGTAACTGCCTGCTGGATCGCGGAGAACTCCATCGGCTTGATCTCAAGCTCTACACCAAGCTTCTCAGCGATGTATTTTGCAAGCTCTACATCGGCACCGACATACTCGGTTGTTCCGCTGCTGACATCCTTGAATTCCCACGGAGCGAAATCAGGGGATGTTCCCATCGTGAGCTTTCCTGCCGCAAGAACTTTTCCGAGATGACCATTCGGATCTACATTCTCAAGTGCCTTTAAGGAACCTTCCGCTGCGGCTGCTGCCTCTGTCTTATCTGTTTCCTTTGATTCAGCCGCTGTTGTCGCATCAGCTGTTGTTGTCTCAGCTGCCGTTGTTGCTGCTGCCGTTGTCTCAGTGGTCTTGGAGCTTCCGCATCCTGTAAGAGCAGCAATGACCGCTGCTGTTGTCATAGCTAAAACGATGTTCTTCTTCATAATCGATCCTCTCCTCTTTGTTTCTATCTTTTTCTATGTCTCACATGTGTGATGTTGATACGCATTATAATGTATAATTATTCTTTTGTAAAGCACTTTTTTATGTTTTTTTTACAGATTATGCATTTTATACAATATTCAGTGCATAATTATATTGTTTCATGCAGTTTTTACAATGTTTTATACATTATCGATGCATATATTTATCTTGATAAAGCGTTAACATTTCGTTTTTTGCATAGTGCGTTACCTTTTTCAAATTTCCGGCATACATTTCCGGCATACGCTGCTGGGACAACGCAAAAAGCAGCCCATCTCACTCCAGCGTGAAACGGGCTGCTCTTCTATTTTTTACCAATATCAGATTTCAGCAATATTGATCAGTGTAAGTTCTTTTGCACGATTTTCCATACTTGTCACAAGCGCTCTCGCAGTATCGACCGCAGTGAGAACGGTAACACCTGTCTCGATCGCATTCCGGCGGATGATAAAGCCGTCATGGCTTCTCTCTGCGCCCTGTGCTGGGATATCGATGACAAGGTCGATCTCATGTCCAAGGATCAGGTCAAGAAGGTTCGGAGACTCCTGCTCGATCTTTCTTACCGGAATGACCTTTACGCCATGCTCATTGAAATACTTTGCGGTTCCTGCGGTACAGAAGATACGGTAACCCTGTGCCTTGAATCTCGCAGCAATGTCGAGCATCTCTTCCTTATCAGAATCGCGGACAGTCATGACCATGTTCTTATACTTCGGAAGCTTGATTCCTGCACCCTGGAAGGCCTTGTAAAGAGCTTCGTTGAAGGTCTTTGCGATGCCGAGGCATTCACCTGTGGATTTCATCTCCGGTCCAAGGCTGATATCAGCTCCACGGATCTTCTCGAAAGAGAATACCGGCATCTTCACTGCGTAGTAATCTGCCTCTTTCTGGAGTCCCGGTGTGTAGCCGAGTTCCCGGATCGTATGACCGCAGATGATCTGAGTTGCCAGCGGTACGATCGGGATTCCCGTTACCTTACTGATATACGGAACGGTTCTGGAGGAACGCGGGTTGACCTCGATGATAAATACACCTTCGTCATTTACAATAAACTGGATGTTGATCATTCCCTTTACATGGAGCGCCCTTGCGAGCTTCTCTGTGTATTCCACGATCGTCTTCTTGTTGTCCTCGGTGATGCTCTTCGCCGGATATATGGAGATACTGTCGCCGGAATGGATACCAGTACGCTCGATATGCTCCATGATACCCGGGATCAGGATGTCGGTGCCGTCGCAGATCGCGTCAACCTCGATCTCCTTACCCATGATGTATTTGTCGACCAGGATCGGGTGTTCCTGGGCGATCCGGTTGATGATGCCGATAAATTCATCGATATCTTCGTCACAGATCGCGATCTGCATGCCCTGTCCGCCAAGAACGTAGGACGGGCGGACGAGTACCGGGTAACCTAACTCGTTTGCCGCCTTTTTCGCTTCTTCTGCGGTGAATACGGTATGTCCCTTTGCTCTCGGGATCTGGCATTTCTCAAGAATCTCATCGAAGAGCTCTCTGTCCTCTGCCGCGTCAACGTCCTCAGCAGCAGTTCCAAGGATCGGAACGCCCATCTTCATTAAGGCCTCGGTCAGTTTGATCGCTGTCTGTCCGCCGAACTGGACAACGGCTCCGTCCGGTTTCTCGATATCGACGATGCTCTCGACATCTTCCGGAGTCAGCGGTTCGAAATACAGTTTGTCAGCGATATCAAAGTCTGTGCTGACAGTCTCCGGGTTATTGTTGATGATAATGGTCTCAAAACCTTCTTTTGCAAACGCCCATGTGCTGTGTACGGAACAGAAGTCGAACTCGATACCCTGTCCGATACGGATCGGGCCGGAGCCGAGAACGAGGACTTTTCTCTTCTCAGTCTCACCTTCCGCCTCATTTTCACTTCCGAAGCAGGAATAGTAGTAAGGAGTCTCTGCCGCGAACTCAGCCGCGCAGGTATCTACCATCTTGAAGGCAGCACGGATGCCGTTTGCATGACGCATCTCCTTGATCTCATTTTCTGCGAGACCTGTGAGTTTCGCAATCACATGATCCGGAAATTCGATGCGCTTTGCTTCCTTTAAAAGATCAGCGTCGAGGTTCTTCCCAACTTTCTTTAAGGCATTCTCCATCTCAACGAGGATCATTAACTTGTCGATGAACCAGATATCGATCTTCGTGATGTCGTGGATCAGCTCGTAATCGAAGCCGCGGCGGAGTGCCTCCGCAATGACCCAGATCCGGCGGTCATCCACGTTATGAAGCTGCTCCTTTAACTGTTCATCTGTGAGTCCGCTGTAGTCGTAAGACATTAAGGAGTCCACATGCTGCTCCAGAGAGCGGATCGCTTTCATTAAGCCGCCCTCAAAGCTTGTGCAGATACTCATGACCTCTCCGGTCGCTTTCATCTGGGTTCCTAACTTGTGACTCGCATTGATGAATTTATCGAAGGGAAGTCTCGGCATCTTGACTACCACATAGTCGAGCATCGGCTCGAAGCTTGCGTAGGTCTTCTTTGTAACAGCGTTCTTGATCTCATCAAGTGTGTAGCCGAGGGCGATCTTCGCGGCAACCTTCGCGATCGGGTATCCTGTCGCCTTGGACGCAAGGGCGGAGGAACGGCTTACACGCGGGTTTACCTCAATTACACAGTACTCGAAGCTCTCCGGGTGAAGTGCGTACTGTACGTTGCAGCCACCGGTGATACCAAGCTCTGTGATGATCTTTAACGCGGAGGTACGGAGCATCTGGTACTCTTTATCTCCTAATGTCTGGGACGGAGCGACAACGATACTGTCACCGGTATGTACGCCCACAGGGTCGATATTCTCCATGTTGCAGACGGTGATCACATTGCCTGCACCGTCACGCATAACCTCATATTCGATCTCCTTCCAGCCCGCAATACAGCGCTCTACAAGAACCTGGCCCACACGGGATAAACGGAGTCCGTTCTCCAGGATCTCTGCGCACTGCTCCTCATTATAGGCAATACCGCCGCCGGAGCCGCCAAGGGTATAAGCCGGACGGAGAACGACCGGATAACCGATCTCTTTTGCAACAGCAAGACCTGTGTTCACATCCTCAACGATCTCAGACGGAGCCACCGGTTCGCCGATCTTTTCCATTGTCTCCTTGAACATTTCACGGTCTTCGGCTTTTTTGATCGTGAGGGCTGTTGTACCGATAAGGCGCACGTTATTTGCCTTTAAGATACCTGCCTCCTCCAGTTCCATTGCAAGGTTTAAGCCGGCCTGTCCGCCAAGGGTCGGGAGGACACTGTCCGGTTTTTCTTTCTTAATCAACTGCTCGACAACCTCAGTTGTCAGCGGCTCAATATATACCCGGTCCGCGATATCCTTATCTGTCATGATCGTTGCCGGGTTGGAGTTTAAGAGAACAACCTCGATGCCTTCTTCCTTTAAGGAACGGCAGGCCTGTGTTCCCGCGTAGTCAAATTCTGCGGCCTGGCCGATAACGATCGGACCAGAACCGATTACAAGTACTTTCTTGATCTCTGGATTCTTAGGCATTATCTTTCCTCCTCCATCATGCGTAAAAAGCGGTCAAACAGATATCCGGAATCCTGCGGTCCCGGGCATGCTTCCGGGTGGTACTGGACGGTGAAGATATTCTTGCCCACGTACTTTAATCCCTCGTTCGTCTTATCGTTCACGTTCACGAACGCCGGCACGGCAACCTCAGGATTCATGCTGTGTTCGTCTACCGCGTATCCGTGGTTCTGGGAGGAAATGTAGACGCGGCCCGTCTCAAGGTCTTTTACCGGGTGATTTCCGCCGCGGTGGCCATATTTCAGCTTATATGTATTTGCGCCTGTGGCAAGAGCCATGAGCTGGTGTCCGAGACAGATGGCAAAAACAGGAACATCGGATTCATAAAACTTTCTGACTTCTTTGATGATCTCCGTGTTTTCTGCCGGATCTCCAGGACCGTTGGAAAGCATGATCCCATCCGGTTTTGTCTTTAAGACTTCCTCAGCCGGAGTATCTGCCGGATATACGGTCACTTCGCAGCCTCTCTTATTTAACTCTCTGGCGATATTCTTCTTTGCGCCAAAGTCCATGAGTGCAACTTTCTTTCCTTCCCCCGGGAGAACGTATTTCTCTTTTGTGGTTGTCTTTAATACAACGCCTGTTACCTGATACGCCCTGATCCGTTCTTTCACTTCTTCCAGATCAAAAGATCCGTTCGTTGTGATCATGCCGTTCATGGTTCCTTTTTCTCTTAAAATCTTTGTGAGGGCTCTTGTATCGATACCACTGATACCTGGAATATCCTGTTCTTCTAAGAAATGCTGGATCGTGTCCCCACTTCTGAAATTACTGGGGATTCTAGATAATTCTCTGACAATATAACCATCCGGCCATGCTCTTCCGGACTCCATATCTTCTTTACAAATACCGTAATTACCAATTAACGGATAAGTCATTACCACTGCCTGTCCCGCATAGGACGGATCGGTAAGGACTTCTAAATAACCGGTCATGGATGTGTTAAAAACAATTTCACTGATTACTTCCCTGGTAGAGCCGATGCTTGTTCCTTCAAACACGGTTCCGTCTTCCAGTATTAAATATGCTTTCATGACGCCACCCTTTCTTCTGTGTTCGTGTTCGTTTCCTATCTGGGATTGAAAATTTATTTCAGCCCAAATTTTCACTATTCTATCATGCGGTGAGAGATTTTTCAACTGGTTTTTTGAAATTTTTCAAGAAATTGGTTACAGTTCAGCCATTACATCTTCTTGTTTTCATATTC
>UMDQ01011311.1_pt1 | contig 14884 bp, 10 predicted proteins | sample 1964531 | NCBI WGS metagenome assembly UMDQ01 (sample SAMEA4835998, study PRJEB28245) | human gut metagenome | biome: gut microbiome; material: fecal sample | place: Denmark | collected 2008
CCGGCACAACTGCCGCCGGATTCCCGGAACGCGAGCTCGCCGTCCCCGAAGCCGGCTGGCAGCAGACCCTGCTGTTCTCCGCACGCCGAGGAGAAGCCATCACCGGCTTCGTCCATCCACGTCAGGCCATCATCCAACTGCGCCCCGCCATGTAACTGCGTACCGCCATGTAGGCCCGTGCGCAGGTTCCCCTCGCCGCCTGTCACGAAGAAGGCCGCGCGAGGGGGATGAAGTTCCCGCTTGTTTTCGTGAGAAGACCGTGTGGCTCCGCTGTTCGAAAGGCTCAAAGGAGTAAGGTAGTCTGTACCGTTTTTCGGGAAACGCATCGAAGTTGATGCGGCGAATGGTTAAGGGGGATGATGACGTATGACGTTACCAAGGCAGATTCCGGCCGGTGCCCGCGTGGTGGTGCGCATCACCGACGGCATTGACCCGGTCGACCACCGTATGAAGTTCCGCGACTATGTGGGTCACGTGGTTTCCTGGGACGGATACACGTTGGAGATGGTGCGTGACGCCGCCGCCAATGGTTCGCGCCCGGCCCAGAACGTGACCATCCATCAGGAACAGATTGCCACATTGAAACCCGTGCCGGAGCGGCGCAACACGCCACCCCGGCCGTAACCCAAGGCCATAAAGAATTCGGAGGAGAACGAGAGTGTCATCTACGCAGTTCGACGGCGATATCGACTCCTTCGTCTCCTATCTGAAGTCCAACCGCGGCCTGTCAGCGAATACGCTCAAAGCGTATCGCGCGGATCTCACGGCATGTCTGCACCTGTTCGAGCTGCGCGGCGTGACCGATCTGAACGAGATCACGCTGGATGATCTGCGTAGCTGGATGGCGGTGGAATCGCGCGATCACGCCCGCAGCAGCATGGCCCGCAAAACCGTGGCCGTGCGCGGGTTCTTCGCGTGGGCCTATGAGCATGGGGTGACCAACACCGACCCGGCCGCCACACTGATGACTCCCTCGATTCCCAGCACGCTGCCCGCGGTGCTCACCGAATCTCAAGCTGAGCAGTTATTGGATGTCGCCGAACAGGCCGTTGCAACAAACCAGTACAAGGGCGATGGGGGAGCGGCAGCCGCGTCCGGCAGTGGCAGCGGCAAGGCAGTCGGCAAGACAGCTGATAAGTCAGCCGACACCGTAAACCGCAACGAGGCACCCGCCCGTGCAGACAAGCGCGACAGCGCCCGAGTCGTCGCCGAATCGCAGCGCAACGCCGCGATTCTCGAACTACTGTATGCCACCGGCATCCGTGTCGCCGAACTGGTGTCGATGGATATCGTTGACGTCGACTTCTCCAATCGCACCATCAAAGTCACCGGCAAAGGCAACAAGCAACGCGTGGTGCCGTTCGGACTGCCCGCCCAGCGTGCGCTGGAGACTTGGCTTGAACAAGGGCGGCCTGTACTGGCCCGTACGGCAACGGATGCAGCCAAGTCCCGTGCTACCAACGCCCTGTTCCTCGGCGCACGAGGCGGCCGTATCGACCAACGCATAGCCCGTGACATCGTACACAGAGCGGCCCGAGAGGCCGGCGTACCGGACATCAGCCCCCATGCGTTGCGTCATTCCGCCGCCACGCACATACTGGACGGCGGTGCCGATTTGAGGGAGGTGCAGGAGATGCTCGGGCATTCCTCCTTGAAAACTACACAACGCTATACGCACGTCTCCATCGAGCAGCTCAAGAACCGTTACGGACAGGCCTTTCCGCGGGCATGACCACTATGTGGACATTGGTTAACAAACTCAGCAAAGACTGAACCTAGCCGGCAAGAACCCCGGAATTTTACATGGGTGTAACAAAAAATACACTGCTTGTCTCCCAAGTGCGCAAAAATGACAGGTAATCAGCAACGGGGTTGGATTGTTCGAGACATCGTGAGATGCAAGTCTCACGGTGACGGGGAATCCAGCCCCGCTCGCATGAGGCGGGGCTGAGACGTCCTGCAACCTAATGAATAGGAGAAATCATATGAAGAAGAAAGCTCTTGCTTTCGCTGCCATGGCTTGCTCCGTGGCCATGCTGCTGAGCGCCTGCGGCGGCTCCAACAGCAACGCTGCCTCCGGTGACACCGCTGGCTCCAACATCATCACTGCGTACAACTCCGAACCGCAGAACCCGCTGATCCCGGGCAACACCAACGAAACCGGCGGCGGCAAGCCGGTCGACCTGCTGTTCTCCCGTCTGGTCTCCTTCGACAAGGACGGCAAGGCTTCCAACGAAGTGGCCGAGTCCATCACCCCGAACGATGACGCCACCCAGTACACCATCAAGATCAAGTCTGGCTGGAAGTTCACCGACGGCACTCCGGTGACCGCTGAGTCCTTCACCAAGGCCTGGTCCTACGTGGCCAACGCCAAGAACGCCCAGAAGTGCTCCTCCTTCTTCTCCGCCATCGCCGGCTATGACGATCTGCAGAAGGATGGCCTCAAGGGTGACGAGCAGCTCTCCGGCCTCAAGGTCGTGGACGACACCACCTTCACCGTCGACCTGAACCAGTCCGACTCCGTGTTCCCGATTAAGGTCGGCTACTCGGCCTTCGCCCCGCTGCCGGAATCCTTCTACAAGGATCCGAAGGCCTTCGGCGAGAAGCCTGTCTCCAATGGCCCGTACAAGCTGGACCACTGGGATCACAACAAGGAAATCGCCCTCGTCAAGAACCCTGACTACAAGGGTAACGAGCAGCCCAAGAACGACGGCGTGACCTTCAAGGTCTACACCGACGACTCCGCCGCTTACCGTGACATTCAGGCCGGCAACCTCGACGTGATGGAATCCGTCCCGGCTGCCTTCACCAAGACCTTCAAGACCGACAAGAAGGTCCAGGCTTACTCCGAGGCCGGCTCCGTCATCCAGACCTTCACCATCCCGTCCTCCCTTGACCACTTCAAGAACGACGAGGAAGGCCAGCTGCGTCGTCAGGCCATCTCCATGGCCATCAACCGTGACCAGCTCATCGACAAGGTGCTCAACGGCAACGCCACCGCCGCCACCGAGTTCACCTCCCCGAAGACCCCGGGCTACTCCGACTCCCTCAAGGGTGCCGACAACCTGAAGTTCAACGCCTCCAAGGCCAAGGAACTGTGGGCCAAGGCTGACGCCATCTCCAAGTACGACGGCCAGCTCACCTTCTCCTACAACGCCGATGGTGGTGCCAAGCCGCTCTACGATGCTATCGTGAACCAGCTCAAGAACAACTTGGGCATCGACGCGGCCACCAACCCGATCCCGACCTTCCAGGAATTCCGTGACGCGGTCACCAACCGTCAGATGAAGGGCGCCTTCCGTACCGGCTGGCAGCCTGACTACCCGTCCGCCGAGAACTACCTGTGGCAGCTGTACTCCACCGCTGCTGCTGATGGCAACGGCTCCAACGATGGTGACTACAAGAGCCCGGCCTTCGATGACCTGTGCAAGCAGGCTGCTGCCGCTTCCAGCACTGATGACGCCAACAAGCTGTACCAGCAGGCTGAGGAAATCCTCCTCAACGACCTTCCGGCCATCCCGCTGTACTACTCCAACGCCTCCGGTGTGGCTTCCCTCAACGTGAAGTCCGGCTACGCCTTCGATTGGCAGAACCTCCCGACCTACACCGAGATGTCCAAGAAGTGAGTCTGACTCACTGAACGGATACCGTTAGGTAGTTCGGAAATAAAGGGCGAGGATCGCAAGATCCCCGCCCTTTTTGTTGTGTGAGGGGTGCTTGCTCACGCCATCGGGAACCAAGTTAAAGTATCCACTATCCGACCGCAACCATGGACATATCCACCAACATTGCCCAATCTCAAACCTTGCGTTAACGCAAATTTACATATCACAGTCCGGGCATGCGGTAGAATGTCGGAGTATTTATCGACCGGCGGGGGCGTACTATGCCCTTTCTGGCCGGTCTAGGAAATAAGGAGCAACCGTATGGGTAAGTATCTTCTGCGACGCATTCTGCAGATGATTCCCGTGGTTCTCGGTACGACTCTTCTGGTATATGCCCTTGTATTCGCCCTGCCGGGCGACCCTGTCAAGGCCATGTTCGGAGACAAGCCCGTCAATGTGGCCGTCGCAGCCCAGATCCGCGCAGAATACCATCTCGACCAGCCGTTCATCGTTCAGTACTTTATCTACCTGAAGAATGCACTGACCCTGAACTTCGGCGATACCTTCGCCGGCCAGCCCGTTCTCGACGAAATCGCCCGCGCCTTCCCGGTCACCATCAGGCTCGGCTTGATGGCGTTCGTGTTCGAGGCGATTTTCGGTGTCGTCTTCGGCATTATCTCGGGCCTCAAGAAGGGCAAGTGGTACGACACCGTCATCCTGATCGTCTCTCTGCTGCTTATTTCCGTGCCGACCTTCGTCACCGGCTTCGTCATGCAATATGTCTTTGGTATTCAGTGGGCGATATTGCCGGTGACGGCAGGCGCCGACCCCGGCTTCCTTGATCTGCTCATGCCGGCCATGGTGCTCGGTTCGGTGTCGATGGCCTATATCATCCGACTGACCCGCTCCGAAATCTCCTCCAACATCGCCGAGGATTACGTGCGCACCGCACGCGCCAAGGGCATGTCGAACGGTCAGGTCATGCTGCGCCACGTGTTGCGTAACTCCCTGATTCCAGTCGTCACTTACCTCGGCCAGGACATCGGCGCCCTGATGGGTGGTGCCATGATCACCGAGCAGATCTTCAACATCCACGGCATCGGCTTCCTCACCTACCAGTCCATTCTGAAGGGCGAGGCAAACCTGGTGGTGTCTATCGTCACGTTGCTCATGCTGATTTTCGTAGTGTGCAACCTCGTTGTCGACATGCTGTACGCGGCCCTCGATCCGCGTATCCGTTACGCGTGATAGGGAGGAGTGAGTCACATGGCAAACGAAACCACTGAAAACGAGCTCAACGAGACCGGCGAGCCGGGAACCGAATACTTCATGGAAACCCTGCCCGGTCAGGACCGTTACGTAGCTCCTCTCGACGAGACCCCGTTGCAGGACGTCGATTCCGTCGACGAATCCGTACCGGCCACCAGCATGTGGGCCGACGCATGGCGAACCCTGCGCCGCAACCCGCTGTTCATCATCTCCGGGCTGCTGATCCTCTTCATCATCGTGGTGGCCATCGCCCCCGGTCTGTTCACCAAGCAGGATCCGAACGCCTGCGATCTGGGCAACTCCTTGAGCCCCGCCTCCGCCGGACACCCCTTCGGCTACGACCTGCAGGGCTGCGACGTGTACACCCGCGTGGTCTACGGCACCCGTACCTCACTGTCCGTCGGCGTGCTCTCCACGCTGCTGGTCGTGATTGTCGGTACCCTGATCGGTGCCGTCGCCGGCTTCTTCGGCGGTTGGGTCGACGCAGTGCTGAGCCGTATCACCGACATCTTCTTCGCGCTGCCGATGCTGCTTGGCGCCATCGTGGTGCTTCAGATGTTCAAGACCTCCAAGTCCATCTGGAAGATCGTGCTGGTGCTGACGCTCTTCGGCTGGGTCGGCGTATGCCGTATCGCCCGAAGCGCCGTGCTGAAATCGAAGAACCTCGAATTCAACACCGCCTCCACGGCCCTCGGCTCCACGCCTGCCAGGAATCTGTTCCGCCACATCCTGCCGAACTCCCTGGCCCCGATCATCGTCATCGCCACCACTTCGCTGGCCTCCTACATCGTGGCCGAAGCAACCCTAAGCTTCCTTGGCGTCGGCCTGCCGACCACCACGGTGAGCTGGGGTGGCGATATCTCCAGCGCACAGACCAACCTGCAGACTGATCCGCTGGTGCTGTTCTACCCGTCCGCCGCACTGGCCATCACCGTGCTTGCGTTCATCATGATGGGCGACGCCGTCAAGGACGCCCTCGATCCGAAGAGCCGTACGGCCTGAGCGAGGGGAGTGGAGAAACATTATGACTGACAACACCAACGCCAAGATGCTGGCTATGCAGAAAGAGCATGGTCCGCTGCTCGAGGTCAAGGATCTGGCCATCGACTTCACCACTGACACCGGCAAGCCGGTGCACGCGGTGCGCGATGCCAACTTCACCGTCTACCCTGGCCAGTGGGTGGCCATCGTGGGCGAGTCCGGTTCCGGCAAGTCCACCTCCGCCATGGCCGTGCTGGGTCTGCTGCCCGGCACCGGTCACGTGGTCAACGGCTCCATCAAGCTCGACGGCGAGGAAATCGCCGGCGCCAAGCAGAGCGAGTTCGACAAGCTGCGCGGCACCAAGATGGGTCTCGTGCCTCAGGACCCGATGAGCAACCTCAACCCGGTGTGGCGTATCGGCACCCAGGTCAAGGAAGCACTGAAGGCCAACAACATGGACGTGGCTCACGAAAAGCGCTCCGCCCTTGCCAAGGCTCTGGCCGGCGACGAGGTCGAAGTCAAGGGCAACGACGACGAGACCTTCCTCGGCGCCAAGGAACTGCCCGAGCTCATGACCGAGGCCAAGAAGGCTTTGACTGAAGCCGGCGTGTCCGGCGAGGCCTTCGACAAGGCCGTCGCCCGCTTCACCAACGAATGGGTTCCGGGCTCCGAAACCCGTTGGCGCGTGGCCGACGACCTCATCAAGGCCGGCGTGGCCGACGACCAGGCCTGGTATCTGGCTAAGAAGTACGTCACCGGCTCCACAATGGATGACCGTATCGCGGGTCTGCTGTCCGAGGCCGGTCTGCCCGACGCCGCTACCCGTGCCCGTCAGTTCCCGCACGAGTTCTCCGGTGGTATGCGCCAGCGCGCGCTCATCGCCATCGGCTTGGCCTGCCGCCCCGATCTGCTGATCGCCGACGAGCCGACCTCCGCCCTCGACGTGACCGTGCAGAAGCGCATCCTCGACCACCTGCACATGCTCACCGACTCGTTGGGCACCGCCGTGCTGTTCATCACCCACGATCTGGGCCTTGCCGCTGAGCGCGCCCAGCACATTGTCGTGATGTACAAGGGTCAGGTCGTCGAATCCGGCCCATCCCTTGAAGTGCTCCAGCACCCGCAGCACCCGTACACCAAGCGACTGGTGGCCGCTGCCCCGTCGCTGGCCTCCCAGCGCATCATCTCCGCCAAGGAGCGTGGTGAGGATGCGGACGCTCTGCTCGATCACCACATCGCCGGCGAAAGCACGCTCGAAAAGAGCGAGCACATCATCACCGTCGACCACCTGACCAAGGAATTCAAGCTGCCCCGCAAGAAGGAGATGTTCAAGGCCGTCGATGACGTGTCCTTCTCCGTCAAGCGTGGCACCACACTGGCCATTGTGGGCGAATCCGGTTCCGGCAAGTCCACCGTGGCGAACATGGTGCTTCACCTCCTGAAGCCCACCTCCGGCAAAGTGTTCTATGAAGGTCGCGACACCTCCACGTTCAAGTCCAAGGACCTTCTGGGCTTCCGCCGCCACGTGCAGCCGGTGTTCCAGAACCCCTACGGTTCGCTCGACCCGATGTACTCCATCTTCCGTTCCATTGAGGAGCCGCTGCGCATCCACAAGATCGGCGACAAGAAGTGGCGTGCCAACCGTGTCAAGGAACTGCTGGACATGGTCGAGATGCCGGCTTCCGTGATGGGCCGTTACCCGAACGAGCTCTCTGGTGGCCAGCGCCAGCGCATCGCCATCGCACGAGCCATGGCTCTGGACCCGGACGTCATCGTGTGCGATGAGGCCGTGTCCGCTTTGGACGTGCTGGTGCAGGACCAGGTGTTGCGCCTGCTCAACGATCTGCAGGCCGAAAAGGGCCTGAGCTACCTGTTCATCACCCACGATCTGGCCGTGGTTCGTCAGATCGCCGACGAGGTTGTGGTGATGCAGCACGGCAAGCTCGTGGAGCATGCCACCACCGACGAGGTCTTCGACCACCCGCAGAAGCAGTACACCCGAGACCTGCTCGACGCCATCCCCGGCGGCAAGCTCCAGCTCGGTTTGGACTGATAGGACATTCTAAATTAGCTCCCTCTTATGAGGGAGCTAATTTTTTATACCTCAATGTAATCGTGAGTGCGGTACTGGTAGAGAGGCCAAAATAGTATGGCTGCATGACCATCACCATCACCACATCGAACGTCAACGGCATTCGCGCGGCAAAGCGCAAGGGCATCGAGGACTGGGCCGGCAAACATGCTCCGGATGTCTGGTGTATGCAGGAAGTGCGCGCCCCGCAAGAGGATGTCGATTCGATTTTCGGCGAATTCGGTTTCGAGTATGCCACCGCCGGCAAGATCGCCTCACCCTCTGACCTGCATTCGCTGAACGAGGTCTGCCGTGTCAAGGGTCGTGCCGGAGTCGGGCTCCTCACCGATCTTGAGGTGACCGATAAGCGCTATGGACTTCCGAGCTTGGGCGAGGATGTGGATTCCGGCCGTTGGATTGAGACCGATGTCAAGACGCCACAGGGATACACGATCACCGTGGCCTGCGTGTACGTGCACGCCGGCAACACCGATGATTCGACCAAGATGGAACAGAAGTACCGTTTTCTGGACACGATGCTCACTCGCATGGGCGAGTTGCGCGACGAGGCCGCGCACGGCGGCAAGCAGGCGGTATTGTGCGGCGATTTCAACATCGCGCACACGCCGCTCGACATCAAGAACGCCAAGGCCAACGAAAAGCACGCCGGCTTCCTGCCCGAGGAGCGCGCCTACGTGGACAAGTGGCTGGATGAATATGAGTTTGTGGATGTGATGCGTTCGCTCGCCGGTGATATTCAGGGTCCGTACACGTGGTGGAGCCAGCGCGGGCGCGCTTTCGACAACAATGTCGGCTGGCGCATCGACTACCAGTTCGCCACGCCCGAGCTGGCGGAGACCGCGCGCGGCTTTGTGATCGACAAGGCCCCCACATACGAGTTGCGTTGGTCCGACCACGCGCCACTTACCATCACATACGACGTGTGACTCAGCTTTCTCTAAGCCTGAGTGCTAGTGTTAGCAAGGTTGCAACCGTTACATGAAACGAGGAATTATGGGACTGTTCGGATTCGGCAAGAAGAAGAGCAAGAAGGAAGCCGAGCCGGCCGTTGAGCCTGCCGATGAAGACAAGGTGGCTGCCGCAGAAGCGAACGCTGCCGCAAAGGCCGAGAGCGCGGAGACCGTGCTCGCCGAACCGGCCAGCGAATACCAGGGCCGCGGAGAAGAGCGAGGCCCGTGGGACGTCAATGATGAGGACGTGCCCGATTATGACGATTATCTGGATCTGGGCGCCTACTACCTGCCCTTCCTCCGGGGCATCCAACTGCGTATCAAGGCCAACCGCGCCACCCAGCAAGTGCTTGGTTCCACCATCACCTTCGGCTCCTCCAGCCTGGAGATCGAAGCCTTTGCCGCACCCAAGACCCTGGGACTGTGGGATGACGTTCGCGGTGACCTGCTTGAAGCCAACAAGGCCGCTTCTGAAGTGGACGGTGTGTTCGGCACCGAACTGAAGCTGCCGGTCAATGTCAAGGGCGGCAAGACCGTGAACACGCGCATCGTTGGTGTGGACGGCCCGCGCTGGATGCTGCGTGGCATCTTCTCCGGCAAGGCTGCTATCGATCCGGACAGCCCGGAGACCGAGGCGCTGAACAAGTTCTTCGCCGGCATCGTCGTCGAGCGTGGCGAGGAGCCTTTGGCGCCGCGCGATCTGATCACGATGCATCCGCCGGTCGCCCCCGCTGAGCGTAAGGCCGCCAAGGCCGCGGCCGAAGCCGGCGAGGCGAACGGCAAGGAACACTTCAAGGACATTCCGGACAACAAGCCGAAGGGCCCGTTGAGCCAGGATCAGACCACCGAGGTGAAGACCACCTTGGCCCGTGGCCCGATGTTCTCCGAAGTTCGCTGATCTATAGGAAGAGACTTGGCAGACAACAAACGCACCGGTCTATCCGCGCTGGCCGACGCCGGCAATGACGGCGAGGACTTCTCCGTCATCGATGCCATCGGCGGCCCTCGCGGCGTCATCGAATCCATGCTGCCCGGCGTGGTGTTCGTCGTACTGTTCGTGGCCACGAGCAATCTGAATCTCACCATTGCGGTTTCGGCCGTGTTGGCGGTATTGCAGGTTATTGTGCGACTGATTCAGCGCCAGTCGGTAATGGGCGCGGTCTCTGGTCTGGTGGCGGTAGGCATCTGCCTGATTTGGGCATGGCAGACTCATGAGGCCCGCAATTACTACATCTTCGGATTCATTACCAATGCCGGCTATGCCGCGTTGCTTGCCGTGTCACTGATTGCGCGCGTGCCCGGACTGGGTTTGGTCGTCGAATTCATCCGTAGCCTGCCCACCGAGCATTTCAAGGCATGGTTCCATGACTGGATGGACGACAAGGCCCTGAAACGCGCCTATATGATTGTCACCGGCCTTTGGGTCGGTCTGTTCCTGCTGCGGCTGGTGGTGCAGGTGCCGCTGTATCTGACCAACCATGTGGCTGCACTCGGCGTGACCCGCCTGCTCATGGGCATTCCGTTCTGGGCATTGGCGATTTGGGTGAGTTACCTCATTATTGCCACGCCGATGCACCGGCATAAGGTCGCGGCTAGGAAGATACAGACTGAAGTCGCTGTTGATGCCGAACTCGAACCGAGCGCAACCGGAAAGGACGATGATGCAAGCTGAAGTTCGTATCGAACGATACGCCGACCAAGGCCGCTGCGTGGCCCATATCGACGGTCGTGTGGTGTTCGTCCGCTTCGCCTTGCCCGACGAACTCGTGCGAGTCGAACTTGACGAGCCCCACGACCGGGACGACCGGTTCTGGACCGGCGAAGTCGTCGAGGTTCTCGAGCCGTCCGAAGACCGAGTCACCCCGGCATGGCCACTTGCCGGTCCCTTGGCGATGGGCGGGGGAGTGGGCGGCGCGGATCTCGTGCACGTCTCTTTGCCCGGCCAGCTCAAGTGGAAGGCCATCACCGTCTCCGAACAGATGAGCCGACTCGGCCATATCGACGTGGCCGTTCCCATCGAGCGCATGCCCGGCGACAAGGCAGCCGGCGGCCTCAATTGGCGTACCCGCATCGAAATGATTGCCGACGACAACGGCATGCCATCCATGCGCCGGCGCGGCACACACAACCGCGTGGCCATCGACACCATGCCGCTTGCCACGCGCACGCTGCTGGACGTCGCCAAGCGCGAACACGTGTGGGAAGGCGGCTTTGAACCCGGCTCCCAGATTCGTCTTTCCGTGCCCGAACCGCGCGGCGAGATCGTCGATACCGCGGCAGCAGACGACAATTACGCCGTACTTGTGGACGGCGAACTGCGCGCCGGCTCCCAGCTGCTCACCGAACAGGTGACCATCAACGGCACGACCTTCGACTATCAGGTTGACGCCAACGGTTTCTGGCAAGTGCATCGCCAAGCGCCGATCGCCCTCGGTACGCACGTGATCAACCTGGTCAACGGGCAGCTGCAGTCAGCGGCGGACGCCGTAATCTGGGATTTGTATTCCGGTTCCGGCCTGTTCACCCTGCCGCTGGCCACAATGACCGGTGAACGCACCCGCATGCTCAGCGTTGAAGGCGCGCGTGTGGCCGTCAAGAACGCCCAGCGCAATCTGCGCGCCATGAACCTGAACGACGTGGACGCCCGCGCGGGTGACGTCTCGCGCACGCTGGACCATGTGCCGGCGCATCTGGCCAAGCCGAATGTCGTAGTGCTTGATCCGCCGCGTGCCGGTGCTCGTGCCAAGGTCTGCCGCCAGATTGCCGCGGCCGGCGCATCCAGCGTGGTCTACATCGCCTGTGATCCCACCAGCCTCGCACGCGACACCGCGACACTCATCGGCGAAGGCTACGAGCTCAAAGACATCCGTGCCTTCGATATCTACCCGATGACCCACCATGTTGAGACGGTGGCCCTGTTTACCCGCTGACAGGTGAGCATATGACACGACGAATTCTCGGATTGCTGGCCTGCATGGCGGCTGTGTTGTCCCTAGCTGCCTGCACGCCGGCCGGTAGGGCGGTCGGCGATACCCAAGACAGCATGCCGGAAGTCGCCCACGATTCCACACATCCCACGGATGTCACAGTCGGCTTTGTGGGCTCGACTGACACTGCCGCAGACAAGTCCGCCATCAATGCGTTGTCTGATGACAAACTCAATGTCTACTATGCCTCGCTCGAAACATCCGCAAGCTCGGCAAACGCAACTGATGGTGTATCCGGTGAAACCGAATCTTCTGACGCCGGCAATACCGACGAAAACGGTGCCGATAGTACGGATGCTCATACTGGCGTCGACAAGAATGCGGCCACCGCACAGCAGGGTGTTGCCGATTTCGTGGCTCGCGCGGTCAAAATCGTGATTATCAGCGGCATCGACGTTACCGACGCCAACCGGGAGAGCTGGAACCAGACATTGACCAATGCGCGTGAAGCCGGTATTCCAGTCGCTCTCATTGATCCAAAGCATGCGCCCGAAGATGAACTGCTGTACGCCGCCATCCTTCACCTCAACACCAGCAGTGCCGATTCTGGCGACACTGCCGATACCAAGCCAATGACTATTACTGACGCCGTGCTCACCATCACGCGCGACGAACCCCACGAACGCGAGATCAAAGTCACCGTTTCCTGAGCCGAATCAGCCCCTTGAAGCTGAGAAAGCACCCTGAATCATCCCTGAGCCTTAGTGGATTGCGAAACAAGACACGGTAGGCTGGGGAATATGAGTGCAACAACAGCCGTGGAAATGCCTGAGATCGGAGCAACCGGTCTTACCTCCAAAGAAGTGGCGCAACGTATCGAAAGTGGCCAATCGAATGCGGTGAAAACCTCCACCTCGCGTTCGGTTCAAGATATCGTGCGAGCCAACGTATTCACGCTGTTCAACGGCATCATCTTCGCCGCGATGGTATTGGTGCTGATCACCGGTTCCTGGAGGGACGCGGTGTTCGGTTTCGTCATCATCATCAACACGGGCATCGGCATCGTCACCGAACTCAGGGCCAAGCGCACGTTGGATAAGCTTTCCATCCTTGTGGCCTCCGAATTCCTCGTGCGTCGTGATGGCAAGGATGTCGAGGTATCTCATAACGAAATCGTGCTTGACGACTTGTTATGGATTCGTGCCGGCGAACAGGTGCCGGCCGACGGGCAGATCATCCAGACCTGGGGACTGGAGCTTGACGAATCCATGCTCACCGGCGAATCTCGTACCGTGCGCCACAAGGTGGGGGAGCAGGTGTATTCCGGTGCCACCGCGGTCTCCGGCATGGCATTGGTCAAGGTCAATGCGGTCGGCAGCCATTCCTACGCCGCCACGCTTACCGCGCAGGCCAAGGTATACAAGAAAACCGTGTCCGACCTGAACAAGGGCATCAACACGATTCTGAAATTCATGACCTTCCTTGTGGTGCCGCTGTGCATTCTGCTGATTCTTTCGCAGATTCATACGGTCGGCGGTTGGGGCACGGCACTCTCCACCGGCGAATGGCGGCAAGCCGTGGTTTCCGCGGTCGCCGGCGTGGTGGGCATGATTCCCGAAGGCTTGGTGCTGCTGACTTCGCTGAACTTCGCGGTGGCCGCCATGCGTCTCGCCCGTCACAATACGCTGGTGCAGGAGCTCGAATCCGTGGAGACACTGGCTCGCGTGGACGCGCTGAACCTCGATAAAACCGGTACGATCACCGATGGCGGCATCGCCTTCAACCGGCTCGTGATGCTCGGCTCCGCCAATGCGACTGCGGAACAGGCAGCCACGCAGTCTCTCTACGACTGCTGCAACGAAGAGCAGCCCAACGGCACCGGCCAAGCCGTACTCGCCGGGCTCAAGGCCCAAGGATATGGGGCAGGTGCGGTTGAGTCTCGTGTCCCGTTCTCTTCGGCGCGCAAATGGAGTGCGGTGCGTAAATCCGGCGAGACCTGGTACATGGGAGCGCCGGAGGTTATTATTTCTGCGCTTGAGGGTGACTATTCGTCGGTGTTGCAGCAGGTTAACGAGTATGCCAATGACGGCAACCGTGTGTTGCTGGTTGCGCGGTCTACAGCGCCCCTCAGTCCGCTTCGCGGACAGCTCCCCTCGGAGAGGGGAGCCGAGAAGAGCGAGCTGGCTTCCCTCTCCGAGGGGAGCTGTCGCCAAAAGCGACTGAGGGGAGCAGTTGAGGGAGCCAATGTCTCGGACGACCCGCAGCTCGACCCCAAGGCTGAGCCGGTGGCGTTGGTGTTGTGCTCTGAGAAGATTCGCGAGGACGCCGAGCGGACGCTCGCTTGGTTCCGTGAGCAGGGTGTGCGCTGTCGTGTGATTTCCGGCGACAATCCAGTGACCGTGGGTGCCATCGCCCGCAGAGTGAAACTCACCGGCGACCATGAGCCGGTGGCGATGGACGCGCGCGAACTGCCTGAGGACGTGAACGAACTTGCCCGCGTGCTCGAAAACGTCGATGTGCTCGGCCGCGTGCTGCCCGACCAGAAGAAGGCCATAGTGCAAGCGCTGCACACGCAGAACCACGTGGTGGCCATGACCGGCGACGGCGTCAACGACGCGCTCGCCATCAAGGAGGCGGACCTTGGCATCGCCATGGGCAATGCGGCACCCGCCACCAAGGCCGTGGCCCAGGTGGTGCTGGTGGATTCGAAGTTCTCGCACCTGCCGGACGTCGTGGCGCGAGGCCGTCAGGTCATGGCCAATATGGAGCGCGTGGCCAGCCTGTTCCTCGTCAAAACCGTGTACTCCGCGCTGATCTCGCTCGGCGTAGTGCTGACGCAAATCCCATACCCATACCTGCCGCGCCATATCACGTATATCGGCGCTCTCACCATCGGCATGCCCGCGTTCATTCTGGCGCTCGCGCCGAACACGCGCCGCTATATTCCGGGATTCCTCAAGCGCGTGGTCACGTTCGCGCTGCCGGGCGGCATCGCCACTGCGCTGTCGGTGCTGCTGGCCGCTTGGGTGCTGCCGCCGGTCATGGGCTGGAACGTGACCG